>Ga0213868_10000665_pt1 | contig 32833 bp, 28 predicted proteins | sample PICome_9_FD_160087 | JGI IMG/M metagenome (GOLD analysis project Ga0213868, IMG submission 160087) | Coastal seawater microbial communities near Pivers Island, North Carolina, United States - PICO127 | ecosystem: Environmental > Aquatic > Marine > Coastal | place: USA: North Carolina...
CGGCCCGCAACTGGTCATATTCATCATGATTACGGCCCAGACAGAACAGGGCATTTCCAATCCCCGTCACCGTCGTATCCACCCCCGCCGACAAGAAGGATCGCACCAGAAAGCCCGCCTCCTCTGCCGTGATCTCTCCGGCGTCAGCGGCAGCATAAAGCATCTCTCCCATACCGCCGGGCAGCAGCCGCTCGCGGGCGCAGGCCTGGCCGATCCAGGCTATGATTTCGGGCGCGCGTTCCAGTGACGCCTGCCGGATCGGGTTGTCCGGCCCAAGGCTGTTGAACACCATCGCCCCGTAATCCACCAGATGACGCGGATTGCCGTCCTTCATGCCGACCGCCTTGGGAAAGACGGTTGTGGGGAAACGTTCGGCAAATTCCGACACCGCATCGAAACTGTCGCGGTTCAGCAGATCGTCGATCATCTCTTCGGCCGTTTGCACGAACATATCGCGCTGGGATGCCGCCACCTTGGGCGACATCGCCTTGATCATCACCTTGCGGGTGCGCGTGTGTTCGGGGGGATCAACCTCCAGAATGATCGAGGGCGGCCGCCAGGCGCGGGTGTGTTTGAAATCATCCAACCCCACCCCGCGCGACGATACGAAACGGCTGCAATCCGAGAAGACCTCCTTGGTCTCATCATAGCGTCCCACCGCAAGGATCGCGTATTTGGGGATGAACACCACCGGCCCCATGGCGCGCAACTGCGTGTAATAGGGCTCGGGATTGCTGAGGATTTCGGGGGCATAGGGGTCAATATCCCAAACCGCTGCCCCTTTGGGTGGCGCAATGGCCCTGTGCCCCTCGATCATCGTCATGCTGTCTTCCCCCTGGTCTGCTGTGGGGAAGTCTGCACCGGCAGCCCGATAATCCAAACCCCTATTTTGAAAAGATCGCCCGCCAGACCGGCGTCACCAGCTTTTCGCCCACAGGGATCAGCGCCAGACCAAGGGCGAGCCCCAGGATGCCGTCCATCACCGCCTTGGACACCCATTCCCCGGCCCCCACCAGCGCATCGGGCAGCATATGGCCCAACCCGTAAGCCGCATCATGGATCCAATGGCCAAGGCTGGCAAAACCCATCTGCTCCAGCCCGTGCACGATGATCGACCCGCCGACCCACAGCATCGCCGCCGTGCCCACCACGGTCAGAAACTTCAAGAACCCCGGCATCCCGCGCACCAGGGCGCGGCCCGCCATCCGGGTCAGCCCAAAACGCCCCTTGCTGGCCATCGCCAGGCCCAGGTCGTCCATCTTTACGATCACCGCCACCGCACCATAGACCACGACCGTGATCATCACCGCCACCGCCGCCAGCGTCGCCGCCTCCATCCAGAAACCACTGGGGGGAATCGCCGCCAGCGCAATGGTCATGATCTCGGCCGACAGGATGAAATCCGTCTTGATCGCCCCTGCGGCCTTTTGCTCTTCCAGATGTGCGGGGTCTTCGATGACCTGATCATGACCGGGATAATCCTCATGCCCATGGCTCAACCCCAAGGCATGGGCGATCTTCTCGGCACCCTCAAAACACAGATAGGCACCGCCCAGCATCAACAAGGGCGGAATGGCCCAGGGCGCAAAGGCCGACAGGGCCAGCCCCGCAGGCAGCAAGAACACCAGCTTGTTGCGCAACGACCCTTTGGTGATCCGCCAGATCACCGGCAATTCACGACTGGCATCAAAGCCTTGGACATATTTCGGCGTCACCGCCGCATCGTCGATGACAGCCCCCGCCGCCTTGGTCCCGGCCTTGGTCGCCTGCGCGATCACATCATCAATCGACGATGCCGCCACCTTGGCAATCGCTGCCACATCATCCAACAGGGCAATCAAACCACTCATAAAACTTCCTTCCGCGCCTCAAGCTGTCCTAGCTGGTTCACAGACCCGTGCAAATGGCCTACGCCAGAACTTTACCGCTAACATAAATATTTAGCGCTAACAAAGCCTTAGATCGCTCCTTTACCCCTTAAACCCCCGGTCCCTCCCCGCTATAGAGCGCCCAAGTAGCCCTCGGAAGGACACCCCATGACCATCAAAGTCGGTATTAACGGATTTGGCCGCATTGGCCGATGCACGCTCAGCCACATCGCAGCCTCTGGTCGCGATGACATCCAGGTGGTCAAACTGAACGCCACCGGCCCGATCGAAACCGCAGCCCATCTGCTGAAATACGACAGCGTCCATGGCCGCTTTCCCGGTGAGGTCAGGATTGAGGACGGTTATCTGAACCTGGGCCAGAACGACATTGAGGTCATGTCCACCTACCACCTCGAAGAACTGGACTGGAGCGGCTGTGACGTGGTGCTGGAATGCACCGGCAAATTCAACGACGGCAACAAGGCCAATGTGCATCTGGAACAAGGGGCCAAGCGTGTCCTGCTGTCAGCACCGGGCAAAAACGTAGACCGAACAGTGGTTTACGGCGTCAACCATGACACGATGGTCAAATCCGACAAGATGATCTCGAACGGGTCCTGCACCACCAATTGCCTGGCCCCCCTGGCCAAGGTGATGCATGAGGCGATCGGCATCGAAAGCGGCCTGATGACCACGATCCACAGCTACACAGGCGACCAGCCGACACTGGACCGCCGCCACAGCGATCTTTACCGCGCCCGCGCCGCCGCCATGGCGCTGATCCCCACATCCACCGGTGCTGCCAAGGCTCTGGGCGAAGTGCTGCCAGCGCTCAAGGGCCGGTTGGACGGCACCGCCATGCGCGTGCCCACGCCAAACGTCAGCGCCGTCGACCTGACATTCACCGCCTCGCGCGATGTCACCGTCGAAGAGGTGAACGCAGCCGCCAAGGCAGCGGCACATGGCTCAATGAAGGGCGTTCTGGGCTATGATCCGGAACAAAAGGTCAGCATCGACTTTAACCACACCGAAGAAAGCTGCATCTTTGCCCCCGACCAGACCATCGTCGTGGCCGGCCGCACCGTGCGTGTGCTGGGCTGGTATGACAACGAATGGGCCTTCTCGGTACGGATGGCCGATGTGGCCGTCGCCATGGGCAAATTGGGCTAGGGCGTCGTCACGACACCCACCCCTCTATCCCGCCACAAGGCTTGCACGGCTGCACCGCCCCTGTCATATCGGGGCGGAGCAACCGGAGCCCCGACCCAGTGACAAACCGCCTCGCCCTCATTCTGGCCTTTATGATCACCATTGCCTTTGTGGCTGACATCATGTGGTTCGGTAAGGAACACATGATTTTCCTTGGCAAGAAGATGTTCGAGATGATCGAATGGATGGCCTTCTGGCGCTGACATCTTCGGGCCAATTATCTGGTTTCAGGCAGCGCTCAGGTGCCTTGCCTCTTTGGGCAAGCGTTCAAGAGCACCGAATCTGGCTTTATCGCTGCCCGCCCCCCCTGCATTTGCCGAAATTGTATCGGTACTAAATTCTGCCCCCGCTGCCGTTGACACTTGGCGTTGGCTGACCAATTTCTGCTATCTGGAATTTGATCAAAAGGTGCTGAGATGACTGTAAAGCTTGCGATTAACGGCTTTGGCCGCATCGGGCGCACTGTGTTGCGGGCCTTTATGGACCGCGCGCCCGGCGACCTTGAAATCGTGGCGATCAATGATCTGGCCCCGCTTGAAACCAACGCACATTTGTTTGAATTCGATTCTGTCCATGGCCGCTATGGCCGTCCCGTGACCCTTGGCCACGACAGTATTGATCTGGGCCGCGGCCCGATCCGCGTCACCCGCGAACGCGCCCCCGACCGGCTGCCATGGGGCGACATCGACATCGTGCTGGAATGCACCGGATTTTTTCGACACCCAAAGGACGCCGCCCTGCATCTGGCCAGTGGTGCCAAACGCGTCCTGCTCTCCGCCCCCGCCAAAGGGGACATGAAAACAGTGGTCTACGGCGTGAACCACAACCAGATCACGGCACAGGACAAGATCATCAGCAATGCCTCCTGCACCACCAATTGCCTTGTTCCGGTGGCCCATGTGCTGCACCAGCACTTTGGCATTCTGCGCGGCCATATGACCACCGTGCACAGCTATACCGGCAACCAGCCGGTCCATGACACCGCGCATGACGACCTCTACCGCGCCCGGGCTGCGGCCCTGTCGATGATCCCCACAAGCACCGGTGCGGCCGAAACCCTGGGCCTGGTGCTGCCCGAACTTGCAGGCCGCATCACCGGCACTGCCATCCGCGTGCCCACGCCGAATGTCTCATGTGTCGATCTGGTGGTCGAGACAGCACAATCCGCAAGCGCCGAGATCATCAATGCCGCCATGCAGGCCGCCGCCGATGGCCCATTGGCAAGGGTGCTGGGCGTGACATCGCGCAAATTGGTGTCGATGGATTTCAACCACGACGCCCGCTCGGCGATTTTCGCCAGCGACCAGACTTCGGTGCAACAGGGCAACCTGATGCGCGTGCTGGCGTGGTATAATAATGAATGGGCCTTTGCCAACCGGATGCTGGACACCGCAGGCGTCATGGCCGCCCGGTCTTAAGGACGCCGCACTGTCAGCGCTTTGCCAGCTTGTCCAAAAGGGCGGTATTGACCCGTGGCGTGACAAATTTGCTGACATCCCCATTCAGGCGCGCGATTTCCTTGACCAGCTTGCTGGCAATCGCCTGATGCTGCGCCTCGGCCATCAAGAACACCGTCTCGATTGAATTGTCCAACTGCCGGTTCATGCCAACCATCTGATATTCATACTCAAAATCGGCAACCGCCCGCAATCCGCGCACAATGATCTGCGCGCCCACATCGCGCGCACAGTCAATCAACAGGTTCTCGAACGGATGCGCCACAATCTCAACGCCAGTGGATTTGGCAAGTCCCGCACATTCCGCCTCAATCAGCTCCACCCGCTCTTCAAGCGTGAACAACGGCCCCTTGTCGCGGTTGATGGCAACGCCAATCACCAGCTTGTCCACCAATGTGGCGGCACGACGGATGATATCCATATGGCCAAGGGTGATCGGATCAAAGGTGCCAGGGTAGAGGCCAATACGCATAAATCTTCCAGACGTGGTGTTCAGTTTCGCCCAAGCAACCACGCTGCGCGACAGGGTGCAAGCCAGTTAAGGGGTTTTCGGAACAGCTCGGGCATCACCCTTCCCTTAACCCCTTGAAATATCTTATTTAAATCAGAATAAAAGGGTGCCGGGTTTTCCCGAAACCCCCTAGTGACCCATGATCATCCCCTCCAGGGCATTCTTCTCCATCGACAGCTCCGTCAACCGCGCCTTGACCACATCCCCCAAAGAGATCAGCCCAACCAGCACACCATCCTCCACAACCGGCATGTGCCGAAACCGCCCTTCGGTCATCTGTTCCAGGATCTTCTCGGCCAGGTCATCGCGCCGACAGGTGACCAATTTGGTGGTCATCAGCTTGTCCACGCTCATTGTCAGACATCCTGCCCCCTCCTTGCCCAATTGCCGCACGATATCGCGCTCTGACAAAATCCCCAAAGGTGCCTTGCCATCCAAAGAGATCACCAAGGTCCCGATCCTTTTCTCCGACAGGATCGCCGCCGCCTCCGAGATCAGCAAAGATGGCGGCGATGTCACCACCCCGTCATCGGATTTCGACTTCATGATTTGCGAGACCAGCATGTATCCCCTCCCTGTTGAGACCCCTGATCCCAGCAGCGTCGACCACAAAGGGCATTTGTGTCAAGCCTTTGCCTCAAGCACCCCCACCTCCCGGCGCAGCGCCACGGTCAGCAGCTCGCTAAACTGCCGCAACCTCTGATTGCCCCGGTCATCCGCGTGACGGATCAGGTAAAAGGCCCGCTGCAACCGCAGATCGTCCGTCAGGATCCGCCGCACACCGGGCAGGAACGGCAGGGCAAAATCATGCACCACCCCCACCCCGCCCCCTTGCTGAATGATATGCGCCTGCACCGATACCGAATTGGAGGCCAACCCCACCCGCGACACCCCAAGATCCGCCAGATAATCCAGCTCCCGGTCAAAAATCATATCCGGAATATAGCCCACAATCCGGTGATCGCGCAGATCACTAACCCGCCCGATCGCGGGATGCCGCGCCAGATAGCGCTCCGCCGCCGCCAGATGCAGGTGATACTCGGTCACCTTTTGCACCATCAACCGCCCCGTGTCGGGCGCACTGACCGCAATCGCCATATCCGCCTCGCGCCGCGACAGGTTGAACACGCGTGGCAAGGCGACAATCTGGATATCCAGCCCCGGATGCTCTGCCACGATCCCCGCACAGACCTGCGGCAACAGGAAATTCGCCACCCCGTCCGGTGCCCCGATCCTGATCTGCCCGGTCAGCCGGTCACTGGACAGCGCCACCCCGGCCGTGGCCAGCCGCATCGCCTGTTCGGCGGCCAGGGCACGCTCCAGCAATTGCGCCCCCGCATCGGTCAAAGCATAGCCCTGCGGTGACTTGACGAACAAGACCGCCTCCAACTCCTGCTCCAGCCGCGCCATCCGCCGACCCAGCGTGGCAGGATCCAGCCGCACGATCTTGCCCGCCCCCGACAGGCTCTGCTCCCTGGCCACCGCCAGAAACAAACGCAGATCATCCCAATTATGCGCCATGCCCCACCTTCATCTTGCCCCTAAACTCATCCAACCGCCCCCCGGCCACCATGCCCCGCGTTCCCATCCTCAATCCGCCCATATTGCAAAAATGCAAAACCATTTTGCCAAACTGCCCCTGTCCCTAACCTTTTTGCAAGACTAGACTGCGCCAAAGCAGCATTTGGAGGACCCCATGCAAGAACTCACCCACTATATGAACGGTGCCCATGTCAAAGGCACCTCAGGCCGTTTTGCCGATGTGATGAACCCCGCCACCGGCGAGGTGCAGGCCAAATGCCCGCTGGCCAGCAAGGCCGAACTGGAACAGGCCGTGGCCTATGCCGCCGCCGCCCAGCCTGCATGGGCCGCCACCAACCCCCAGCGCCGCGCCCGCGTGCTGATGAAACTGGTCTCCCTGCTGAACCGCGACATGGACAAACTGGCCGAAGCGCTCAGCCGCGAACATGGCAAGACCCTGCCCGATGCGGCAGGCGACGTGCAGCGCGGCCTTGAAGTGGTGGAATACTGCATCGGAGCGCCCGAATTGCTCAAAGGCGAATATACCGACAGCGCCGGCCCCGGCATCGACATGTATTCCATGCGCCAGGCCCTCGGCGTCACCGCCGGCATCACCCCATTCAACTTCCCCGCCATGATCCCGATGTGGATGTTCGCCCCGGCCATCGCCTGCGGCAACGCCTTCATCCTCAAACCCTCCGAACGTGACCCCTCCGTGCCGCTGATGCTGGCCGAACTGGCCGAAGAGGCTGGCCTGCCCAAAGGCATCCTCCAGGTCGTCAACGGCGACAAGGAAGCGGTTGACGCGATCCTCTACAACGATGTGATCCAGTCTGTGGGCTTTGTCGGCTCGACCCCGATCGCCGAATATATCTACGGCACCGGCTGCGCCCAGGGCAAACGCGTCCAGTGTTTCGGTGGTGCGAAAAACCACATGATCATCATGCCCGATGCCGATATGGCCCAGGCCGCAGATGCGCTGATCGGCGCAGGCTATGGCGCTGCCGGCGAACGCTGCATGGCAATCTCTGTCGCGGTCCCCGTGGGTGATGAAACCGCAGACCGCCTGATCAAAGAACTGGTCCCGCGCATCGAAAAACTCAAAGTCGGCCCCTATACCTCCGGCAATGACGTCGACTACGGCCCCGTGGTGACCGCCGCCGCCAAAGCCAACATCGAACGCCTTGTACAAACCGGGATCGACCAAGGCGCTGAACTGGTGGTCGATGGCCGCGATTTCAAACTGCAAGGCTATGAAAACGGCTATTTCGTAGGCCCCCACCTGTTTGACCGCGCGACCAAGGACATGGACATCTACAAACAAGAGATCTTCGGCCCCGTCCTGACCTGCGTGCGCGCCCAAACCTACGAAGAGGCGATCGGCCTTGCCATGGACCATGAATATGGCAACGGCACCGCGATCTTTACACGCGACGGCGATGCCGCACGTGATTTCGCCAACCGCATCAACGTCGGTATGGTCGGCATCAATGTGCCCATCCCCGTGCCACTGGCCTATCACACCTTTGGCGGCTGGAAGAAATCCGTCTTTGGCGACCTGAACCAGCACGGACCGGATGCGTTCAAATTCTACACACGCACCAAGACCGTGACCGCGCGCTGGCCCTCGGGCATCAAAGAGGGCGGGGAATTCTCCATTCCCGTGATGGAATAGTAACTGCGAAGGTGGGCAAGTTGCCCACCTTACTCCAGCGTTCCACCGGTGACGGCTTGCCTGTTGCTGGTGGTCGTTCTGGAGTTTTTGGGCAAAAAGGAGCAAACCCCCGCTCCTTTTTGCCCAAATACTCATAAACGCCCCCGACAACTTGCGTCCGGCCAGAAAGAGCAGCCGATGTGGCGGCAAGCGTGTTCCTCTTCGCCCTTGCAAAACTCTCGCAAAGATTCGAATTTAACGGGTGTTCATTAACTGCATTGGGAGAGCATGAGATGGATTTTGCCTTGAGCGACGAACAGGTCGCGATTTTCGATATGGCCCGGGCCTTTGGCCAGGAACATATCGCGCCCTTTGCCCGCGAGTGGGAAAAGGCGGGCACCATCCCCAAGGACCTCTGGCCCAAAGTGGGTGAGTTGGGGTTTGGCGGGCTCTATGTCTCGGAGGATGCAGGCGGCACCGGTCTGTCGCGTCTTGACGCGACGCTGGTATTCGAGGCCCTCTCGATGGCCTGCCCCTCTGTTGCTGCCTTCCTGTCGATCCACAACATGTGCGCCAAGATGATCGACAATTTTGCCAGCGATGAGCTGAAGTCCCGCGTGCTGGATGATGTGATCGCGATGAACACCGTGCTCAGCTATTGCCTGACCGAACCCGGTTCCGGCTCTGACGCCGCCGCCCTCAAGACCAGATGCGAACGCACCAATGAGGGATATACCCTTAACGGCACCAAGGCCTTTATCTCGGGTGGAGGATATTCCGACGCCTATGTCTGCATGGTCCGCACCTCCGACGCAGGTGCTGCCGGTATCTCTACCGTCTATGTCGAGGATGGAACTTCGGGGCTTTCCTTTGGTGGGCTGGAGGACAAAATGGGCTGGCGCAGCCAGCCAACGGCGCAGGTGCAGTTTGACAATTGCAACATTTCTGCTGCCAATCTTGTGGGTGAAGAGGGAAAAGGTTTCAAATATGCGATGATTGGCCTTGATGGCGGCCGTCTTAACATCGCTGCCTGTTCGCTGGGTGCCGCCCAGACCGCGCTGAACGCCACATTGCAATATATGGGCGAGCGCAAGGCCTTCGGCCAATCCATCGACCAGTTCCAGGGCCTGCAATTCCGTCTGGCCGACATGGAAATCGAAATGCAGGCGGCCCGGACCTTCCTGCGGCAGGCCGCGTGGAAGCTTGACAATGGGGCTGCGGATGCAACCAAATTCTGCGCCATGGCCAAGAAATTCGTCACCGAAACCGGCAGCAAGGTCGTCGATCAATGCCTGCAATTGCACGGTGGCTATGGTTATCTGGCCGATTACGGCATCGAAAAGTTGGTCCGCGACCTGCGCGTGCACCAGATCCTTGAGGGCACCAACGAGGTGATGCGCGTGATTGTCTCCCGCGACATGTTGAAAAACCGATGAGCGACATTGATATCCGCATCACCGGCCGTGCAGGCCGCATCACCCTGACCCGTCCCCAGGCGCTCAACGCGATGACCTATGCAATGTGCACCGCGATTGAGGCCGCCTTTGACGATTGGCGCGACAATGATGCGGTAGACCTGATTGTGCTGGACGCCCAGGGCGACCGCGCCTTTTGTTCGGGCGGCGATATCGCGGATCTCTATGCGCGGGGCAAGGCGGGCGATTATGCCTATGGCCAGACCTTCTGGGCCGACGAATACCGCCTGAACCACAAGATCTTCTGCTATCCCAAGCCTGTCGTCTCCTTCTTGCAAGGGTTCACCATGGGCGGTGGCGTGGGCATCGGCTGCCACGGCTCGCACCGTGTGGTGGGCGACAGCAGCCAGATCGCCATGCCCGAATGCGGCATCGGGCTGGTCCCTGATGTGGGCGGCTCCCTGATGCTGGCTTTGGCCCCTGGGCGGCTTGGGGAATACCTGGGGATAACTGGCAGAAGAATGAAATCTGCAGACGCAATTTATGCAGGCTTTGCAGATCATTACATCCCAGAGCTAATGTGGATATCTTTGATCGACGACCTGGAACAGACAGGCAGCACAGCAGCGCTTGAGGCGGCAGCCCAACCGCCCTCGGGCGGCACGCTTGAGGGGCTTGTGGACCAGATCAACACGCTCTTCGCGGGCGAGCGTCTGGGCGATATCCTGACCCTTCTTGACACCGCTGACAGTGACTTTGCCCGGGACGCGGCGCAGAAAATCGCCCGCAATTCCCCCCTCTCGATGGCCTGCACCATAGAGATGATGCACCGTCTGCGCGGCCCCTCCCTGACCATGGAAAAGGCGCTTGATCTTGAATACCGTTTCACGTTCCGGGCCAGTGAACATGCCGATTTCATCGAAGGCATCCGCGCCGCGATCATCGACAAGGACCGCAGCCCGAAATGGCAGTTCGCCGATATGAACGTGCCCCTCGCCGCGGTCTCGAAAATGCTGCAACCTTTGGGTGCCAGCGCCCTCAAACTCTAGGAGAAACACCATGAGCAGCATTACAATCGGTTTCATCGGACTGGGCAACATGGGGGCCCCAATGGCCGCCAATCTGGCCAAGGCAGGCCACCGCGTTACAGGCTTTGACGTTGCTGGCACCACCGCCCCCGGCGTGGCCACGGCCCCCGATATCGCCGCCGCCGTCAAGGATGCCGATGCGGTCATCACCATGTTGCCCAATGGCGCGATCCTGCAAAAGGTGGCGCATGAGGCGATTGCACATATGAAGCCCGGCGCGCTTCTGATCGATTGTTCAACCGTCGATGTAGAGAGCGCGAGGATCGTCGCGCAAGAGGCTGAAAACGCGTCTCTTTTGTCGGTTGATGCACCTGTCTCCGGCGGTATTGGCGGGGCGGCTGGCGGCACGCTGACCTTCATGGCTGGCGGCACGCAGGCGGCTTTTGCCAAGGCGGCACCGCTCTTTGACATCATGGGCCAAAAGGCTGTGCATTGCGGTGACGCAGGTGCCGGACAGGCGGCCAAGATTTGCAACAACATGATCCTCGGGGCCACGATGATCGCCACCTGCGAGGCTTTCGCGCTGGCCGACAAACTGGGCCTTGACCGTCAAAAGATGTTCGATGTGGTCAGCACCTCCTCGGGGTACAGCTGGTCGATGAACGCCTATTGCCCGGCCCCGGGTGTCGGCCCGACCTCACCTGCCGACAATGATTACCAGCCCGGCTTTGCCGCCGAACTGATGCTCAAGGACTTGGGCCTCAGCCAGCAGGCCGCCGAAATGGTCGATGCAGATACCCCCATGGGGGCCCGCGCGCTGGCGCTTTACCGGCAGTTTGTCGAAGAAGAAGACGGGCGCGGCAAGGATTTCTCGGCGATGCTGCCCCGTTTCGCATCGCGCAGCCGCGACGGTTAGGGTCGCATTCAGGCATTCTGCCGCGCGCTGAGCGGTTAGGCTTGGGGCATCACACCTGCCGGAGCGCGCCCATGTCCCTGCCCTTTGATCAATTTGCCGCCGACCTGACCTATGCCGACCTGCCAGAACCGCTTCTTGCGGTGCTCAGGCGGTCCTTTCTCGATACGATGGGCGTGGCTGCCGTGGCCTCTACCACCGACATGGCCGATGCCGCCCGGCGCGGGGCGCGGGCCATGTTCGGGGTCGGCACGGCGGGCGGCGCACGGGTCTTGATGGCGGGCACGATGCTGTCGCCTGCGGGGGCGGCCATGGCGGGCGGCTTTACCGTGGATGCGGTGGATGCCCATGACACCACATCGCCCTGCAAGGGGCATGTAGGCTCAGCCGTCTTTCCCGCGCTCATGGCCATGGCAGAGGTGGTCAAAAAGCCGCTGACCGGGGCTGCTTTTGCAGCCGATCTGGCCGTCGCCTATGAGGTCTCTTGCCGCGCAGGGCTGGCCCAGCATGCCACCTGCGCCGACTACCACACCTCGGGGGCCTGGACCGCTGTCGGCGTGGCCACGGCCTGCGCACGGATGCTGGGCTGCGACCGCGACCAGATCCGCCATGCGGCGGGCATCGGCGAATACCACGGGCCGCGCAGCCAGATGATGCGCTGCATTGATTACCCCACCATGGTCCGGGACGGCGTGGGCTGGGGTGCGCCCTCTGGCGTGGTAGCTGCCTATCTGGCGCATGAAGGGTTCACCGGCGCACCCGCCCTGACCTGCGAACAGGCCCCCGATTTCTGGACCGATCTGGGCCGCAATTGGCGCACCGTCGAAGATACCAGTTACAAGGCCTATCCCTGCTGCCGCTGGGCCCATCCCAGCATCGACGCGGTGGCCCATCTGATGCAGACCCACGGGCTGTCGCATCATGAAATCGCGGGCGTGGACATCAAGACATTTCACAATGCCACCCGTCTTGCAGGACATCGCCCCGCCACCCCGGATGAATTCGCCTATGGCATCGCCTTTCCCGTGGCCACCATGATCGTGCGCGGCCAGATCGGTGTGCCGGAACTGGCCGCGGACACGCTGACCGATCCAGAGATCCGGCGCATCAGCGACACCATCCGCCTGATCGACGATCCGCATTTCACCAAAATATCCCAAGGCAAACGCTGGGCGCAGGTGACGCTGCACACCAAAGACGGGCGCAGCTTTGAGGATGCGCCGCGCACGCCCAAGGGCGACAACGACCTGCCGCTCTCTGACGCGGAGATTTCGGAAAAGTTTCACCTCTTTGCCGATCCGGTCCTGGGCCAAACCCGCGCCACTGAGATTGAGCAGCTCAGCACGGTCTTCGACAGCCTTGACGCCGCCCAATTTGACCGTCTGCTGGATCTGTGCCTCTCAGCCCCCTGAGACGTTTTTCGCAAAACGCATCAGGGGCGGCTGTATGTACCTGTGGTGTACGCGCGGTGTACAGTTTGTGACATTTAACCGCGCGTTAACTTATCGACTATTCGGCGGCGACCCTGGCGCGTTTTTCCAGCATCGGTTTGAGGTATTTTCCCGTGTAGCTCGCCGCGACTTCGGCCACCTGTTCGGGCGTGCCGGTGGCCACCACCTGCCCCCCGCCGTCCCCGCCTTCGGGGCCGATGTCGATCAGGTAGTCGGCGGTTTTGATCACGTCCAGATTATGTTCGATGACGATCACGGAATTGCCCTGATCCACCAATTCATGCAGGACCTCCAGCAGCTTGCGCACATCCTCGAAATGCAGGCCCGTGGTTGGTTCATCAAGGATATACAGCGTCCGCCCGGTTGAACGTTTGCTCAGCTCCTTGGACAGTTTGACCCGCTGCGCCTCGCCTCCGGACAGGGTCGTGGCCTGCTGGCCCACCTTGATATAGCCAAGCCCCACGCGCATCAGCGCATCCATTTTCTCGCGGATCGACGGCACCGCCTGAAAGAAGGTCTGCGCATCCTCAACGGTCATGTCCAAAACGTCGGCAATCGACTTGCCCTTGAACTTGATCTCCAGCGTTTCACGGTTGTAGCGCGCGCCTTTGCAGGTCTCGCATTCCACGTAGACGTCGGGCAGAAAATGCATCTCAATCTTGATCACACCATCGCCCTGACAGGCCTCACAGCGCCCGCCCTTGACGTTAAAGCTGAAGCGGCCCGGCTTGTAACCCCTTGCTTTTGCTTCGGGAAGTCCTGCAAACCAGTCGCGTATCGGCGTAAAGGCCCCGGTGTAGGTAGCCGGGTTGGATCGCGGCGTGCGGCCGATGGGGCGTTGGTCAATGTCGATGACCTTGTCCAGATGTTCCAACCCCTTGATCGTCTCGCAGGGGGCCGGCGTCTGCTTGGCTCCGTTCAGGTTCATCGACGCGGTCTTGAACAAGGTCTCGATGGTCAGCGTCGACTTGCCGCCGCCCGATACGCCGGTCACGCAGACGAATTTCGCCAGCGGGAAATCAACGGTGACATTCTGCAGGTTGTTGCCCGTGGCCTTGACCACTTGGATCTTTTTCTTGTTTCCCTTGCGCCGGGTGGCCGGAATGGCAATCTCGCGCGCGCCGGTCAGATATTGGCCGGTGATCGAATTGGGATCAGCGGCGATTTGTTCAGGCTTGCCATGACTGACCACCTGACCGCCATGCACCCCCGCCCCCGGCCCGATGTCAAAGACGTAATCCGCCTCGCGGATCGCTTCTTCGTCATGTTCCACCACGATCACCGTATTGCCCTGATCGCGCAGGTTTTTCAGCGTCAGCAACAGCCGGTCATTGTCGCGCTGATGCAAGCCGATGGAGGGTTCGTCCAACACGTAAAGCACCCCCGTCAGGCCCGACCCGATCTGCGAGGCCAGGCGGATACGCTGGCTTTCGCCACCGCTCAGCGTGCCACTTGAACGTGCCAGCGTTAGGTATTCCAATCCCACGTTATTCAGGAAGCCAAGCCGCTCGCGGATCTCCTTGAGGATGGCCCGCGCGATCTCGTTCTTTTGGACCGTCAACTGGCCCGGAACCGATTCACACCAGTCAAATGCATCGCGGATCGACATCTGCACAACCTGACCTGCATGCAGCCCCGCGATCTTGACGGCCAGCGCTTCGGGGCGCAGGCGATACCCTTCGCAGGTGCCGCAGGGGCGGTTGTTTTGATAGCGCTCAAACTCTTCACGGATCCAGTTGCTGTCCGTTTCGCGGTAGCGGCGTTCCATGTTGGGGATCACCCCCTCAAAGACGCGGCTGACCTCATAGACGCGCCCGCCTTCGTCATAGCGGAACTTGATCTCTTCCTTGCCTGAGCCGAACAGGAAAACCTGCTGCACCTTCTTGTCTAGGTCTTTCCATTTTGTGTTCTGGTTGAACTGGTAATGTTTGGCAATCGCCTCGATCGTCTGTTTGAAATAGGGGCTTTTGCCCTTGCGCCAGGGGGCCAGCGCACCGTCGTAGATTTTCAGATTCTGATCCGGCACGACCAGGCGTTCGTCAAAGAACAGCTCCATTCCCAGACCGTCGCAATCGGGGCAGGCTCCAAAGGGCGCGTTGAAAGAGAACAGGCGCGGTTCGATCTCGGGGATGGTGAAGCCACTGACGGGGCAGGCAAATTTCTCTGAGAACGTGTGCCGCTCTGGATCGCCCTCGCTGGGCGCTGTCTCAAGGATCGCGATGCCGTCGGCCAGATCAAGGGCGGTGCGCAGGCTGTCGGCCAGCCGCGTCTCAAGCCCCTCTCGCACGACAATACGGTCTACGACCACGTCGATGTCATGGCGGAACTTCTTGTCCAGCGTCGGCGGCTCATCCAGCTCGTAAAACTCACCGTTGACCTTGACCCGCTGAAAGCCCTGTTTGCGCAGTTCGATGAATTCCTTGCGGTATTCCCCTTTGCGGTCGCGGATGATGGGGGCCAGCAAATAGGCGCGTGTGCCCTCCTCCATGGTCATGATGCGGTCGACCATATCCTGAACCTGCTGGGCCTCGATCGGCTTGCCGGTGGCGGGGCTGTAGGGCGTGCCCACGCGGGCAAAGAGCAGACGCATGTAGTCGTAAATCTCTGTCACCGTCCCAACGGTCGAACGCGGGTTCTTTGACGTCGTCTTTTGTTCAATGGAAATGGCGGGGCTGAGGCCCGAGATGTGATCCACATCAGGCTTTTGCATCATGTCGAGGAACTGGCGCGCATAGGCCGACAGCGATTCGACATAGCGGCGCTGCCCTTCGGCATAGATCGTGTCAAAGGCCAACGACGACTTGCCAGAGCCCGAAAGCCCTGTAATCACAACCAGTTGGTCGCGCGGAATATCCACGTCGATGTTCTTGAGATTATGTTCGCGCGCGCCGCGCACTTCGATATTTTTCAGCTCTGCCATGACACACCCCTTATCACCCTTCTGACATAGGCGGTCGTTGCGGATTCTCCAATGGAAAAAGCAGAACGAAAGATGAACGCGCTAGAGGTCGCGCATTTTGCCAAGCATAAGATGCAGCAGCAGCCCCAGCACAAAGGCCCCGCCCGCCAAAACCGGCAGGGCCGCATAGCCGCCGCCGATCAGCGCAAAGGCCATCACCGGCGTGCCCAGCGTATTGCCGATATTGCCCATCTGCGCCATCGCGCCATTGGCCTGCGCCTGTGCGGCAGGCCGCGCGTTCAGCTGCGGCACGGATGCAAAGCTGGCCCCCTGGACCAGCCCCATCGCCCCGGCCAGCGCCAGACAGGCCAGCGGCGCACCCGGTGACAGCCACAGCCAGATCATACACAGCGCCGACAGGGTAAAGCCCAGCTCAACAACCCGAACACCACTCAGCACCCGCAGCAACGCCACGCCAAGGGTCATGGAAACGACGATGCTGGTCAGCGGCATCGCGGTCATCACCCCGGCCCGGATATCCGGGTCCAGATAGGGTGGCAGCACCGTCAGGATCGACACGAAACTGAAGGTATAAAACAGCCAGCCCGCCGCCGGGGCCGAAATATGCGGCGACCGGTAGATCATCGCATGATCCCGCAGGATCTGGGGCAGCGATATGGCAGGCTGCGGCCCTTCGGCGGGCAAGGCGCGCAGGCGCGCGCCCAGGATCACGGCAAAGACTGCCATAAAGGCAGCATGGGCGACAAAGAGCGCGGGCAGACCGTAGCTTAGGGCAAGGGGGCGGCCCGCAAAGGCCAAAATCGCAAAGGCCACGCCAAAGAAGGTCCCCCACAGCGTCAGCGTCAGGCCACGGTCCTTGTCCGCGCTCAGTTGCGCGATCAAGGTCGGCGCGGCGACGACGATGGCCAGATGCGATGCCCCCTCGATCACCCGGCTGAGCAACATCCAGGGCAACGCCGGCACGCTGGCCTGCACAAGCGACACAGCCGCCCCCGCCCAAAGCGCGGCCAGCAAGGCGCGCCGGTACCTGATGCGCGCCACGACCAGACCTGCGACCACGCCAAACAGAATGCCCACAAACCCCACCAGCGACACGATCCAACCGACGGCGGCTCCGGCCTGCGGATAGGCCTGTGGCAAAAGGTCAAAGATGACAGAGACCTTGCCATATTGCGCAGCCGCCCCCAGCCCTGCGCCCCACAGCAGCAGAATGAGGCCAAAGGGAGTTTTCTGTGCCATTCAGACCTTCTGTGCCAGGGCCCATGCGCAAATCGGCATGTCCGGGTCGTTCTTGATATCATCGGTTTCGGGGTCATGCACGGGCGGCCAGACCTCTTCGAGGTTGCGCCGGGCGACATGGCGGTTGCCCCATTGCTCTGCGTGGATGGCATCCTCGTCAAAGCCGCCCTCGATCAGCAGGTTCTTGAGGCCCCGTGCGTTCCAGCGCGAACAATCCTGCGGCGCGGCATGCAGCGGTGCAAGGAACGGCACGGCAAGCCAGAAATACCCCCCCGGACGCAGCATCGCGTGGACATGACGGGTCGCGGCATAGGGCCGGTCAAGATGTTCCCAGACCTGATTGGCAAGGATCAGATCGACCTGCAGCACCCTGCCCGTGGACGGGTCCCCAAAGGGGCCTGCACAGATGTCATAGGCAGGATAGCGAAACTTGGCGTAGCTTTTGAAGGAGAAACGTTCGCCCCATTTTCCCGAAATCTCTGCCACATCAAGGCCTTGGGGGCCAAGGGCATTGATCATTCGGCGGCTTGAGGGCTGCATGACGACGCGGTTGAGACTGACCATGAAGGATGTATGGCAGCGCCGGGCTGGCGCGTCCAGCCCCACAATGCGCGGACAGGATTGTCGCCCCTCAGATACTGCGGGGCCCCGCAGCGCAGGTGATGCCGGGCCCCTGAAATCTTACATGTGGATCACGCGTCCGTAGGCATCCAGAACCGATTCATGCATCATTTCCGACAAGGTCGGATGCGGGAAGACGGTGTTCATCAGATCCTCTTCAGTCGTCTCCAACTGACGGCCGATGACATATCCCTGGATCAGTTCGGTCACTTCGGCACCGATCATATGCGCGCCCAGCAATTCGCCTGTCTTGGCGTCAAAGATCGTCTTGATCATGCCGTTCTCTTCGCCCAGGGCAATCGCCTTGCCATTGCCGATGAAGGGGAAGCGGCCCACCTTGATCTCATAGCCCAGTTCCTTTGCCTTGGCCTCGGTGTAGCCGACGGAGGCGACCTGGGGATGGCAATAGGTGCAGCCGGCGATGGTTTCTGGCTTGACCGGATGGGCGTGTTTCCCGCCGATCAGATCAGCGACCATGACGCCTTCGTGGCTGGCCGTGTGAGCAAGCCAGGGTGCGCCCGCGATGTCGCCGATGGCATACAGCCCCTCAACGCCGGTGCGGCAATATTCATCTGTCACGACATGGGTGCGGTCGATCTTGACGCCCAATTCCTCAAGCCCGAGGTTTTCGACATTGCCGACGATGCCCACGGCGCTGATGACGGTGTCGAACTCGTGCTTTTCAACCTTGCCGCCCACTTCGATATGGGCCGTGACCTTGTCCTTGCCGCGGTCAAGCTGTTTGACCATGGCCTTTTGCATGATTTTCATGCCCTGTTTCTCAAAGGATTTCTTGGCAAAGGCAGAAATCTCGGCGTCCTCAACCGGCAGCACGCGGTCCATGACTTCGACCACTGTCGTGTCTGCGCCCAAAGTGTTGTAAAAGCTGGCAAATTCGATTCCGATCGCGCCGGATCCGATGACCAGCAGCTTTTTCGGCATATGGGGCGGCTGCAGCGCGTGTTTGTAGGTCCAGACCATTTTGCCATCGGCCTCAAGGCCGGGCAGTTCGCGGGCGCGCGCGCCGGTCGCCAGCACGATGTTCTTGGCCGTCAGCTCTTCGGTGCCCTTGTCGGTCTTGACGCTGACCTTGCCCTTGGCGGTGATCCGGGCGGCCCCCATCACGACCGTCACCTTGTTCTTTTTCATCAGATGGCCGATGCCGCCTGACAGCTGGCCCGCAACCTTGCGCGACCGTTTGACCACCGCATCCAGGTCATAGCTGATGCCATCGGCCTTCAGGCCAAATTCCTTGGCGCGGTGCATGAGGTGAAACACCTCTGAAGAGCGCAGCATCGCCTTGGTCGGGATACAGCCCCAGTTCAGGCAGATGCCGCCCAGATGTTCGCGTTCGATGATTGCTACATTCATGCCCAGCTGCGCGCCACGAATGGCCGCAACATAGCCACCCGGCCCTGCCCCGATTACAATCAGATCAAAGGATTTTGCAGCCATGGTCAGAACCTCGCAGTGTTGCGGTGAAAAATTTAGTTTACCGTTAAACTATATTTTCAGCGCTCACAACAGCGACATTGCCGCAGAGGGCAATCTGCGGCCTGCTGAAACGGTAAAAGGGATCAGGCTGCCTGTTCTTGCTGCAATTGCCGGACAATATCGCCATAACCGCCGTCCGCAAGAAAGGCGGTTTCATTGGACCGGTCCTTGCGTTCCAGGGCGGCGTTGCGAAACGGAAAGCGGCCATAGCGGCGTATCACTTCGCGATGGGCCTGCGCATGCAGCATGCTGTTTGCGCGCGACAGCGGCATCCGTTCGGACATCAGCCGCACGCATCGGTCCTGGTCGCACAGGTTTTCGGAATGCATAAGCGGCATGTAGAAGAACTGCCGCGCGGGTTCATCAATGGTCATATCCCAGCCCCGCTCAATCGCGGATTTGGCTGCGGCCAATGCGGCGCGGTCTGTGGAAAATGCCTTGGCCTGACCGCGAAACATGTTCCGCGAAAATTGATCATTCAGGATGATATAGGCCAATACCCCCGATGGATATGTCAGCCAAAGCGAAAACTTGCCTTCGGTCGCGGCCTGCCATGTGCTTTCGAAACGCTCTGTGATGGTGGCATCCAGCGCATCGCTGGCTTCATACCAGCCTTTCGGTCCGACCTCGTCGAGCCAGAATTCCAGTATCTCTTGTGGGCCTAGCATTTCGCGCTCCTTGGGACTCGTGACCTTACGGGTTGAGAGTAGGGGATTTTTGTAACGGAATTCGAGTAACAATTTGTATCATAATCGACATGTTAGCGCCCTTCGGCCCTGTCGGCGTCCTCTTGGCTTGCCTCGCTTGCGATTTCTTGAGCATATTCGACGGCCGTCGCGGTGGCAGATGCGGTCAGCGGGACATAGTCGCCGGTTTCCTCAACCGGCACGCCCTTGCGCTGCGTGGCGCGGTAAGAGGCGTAAAAGGCCAGCGCGACAAACAATGCGGCGGTGAACAGATAAAACGCCCCCGGCCCCAAGGCAGTGCCCATCATCCAGCCCGTGATGATGGGGCCCAGGATCGCGCCCAAACCGTTGATGAACACCAATCCGCCGGAAGCGGAGGCCATATCCTCAGGGTTGAGGAAATCGTTCGTATGGGCAATCAGCAACGAATACAGAGGGTTAGACATGCCCCCCACCACGAAGGACGCGACCAGCAAGATCGGGAAAATATGGCCCAGCATCATGCCCAGCACCGAACCACCGGCCCCGATGACAGAGATGATGACGATCAAGGCGCGGCGGTCCATGCGGTCTGAAATCCACCCGATTGGATATTGCAGCACCACCGAGCCCACAAAGAAGGTCGCTACGAATAGCGAAATCTGCGCGACACTCAGCCCCGCCTCGGCACCATAAACCGATGCCATGCCAAATTGCGCAGAGAACACGCCGCCCAGCAAAAACATGCCCACGCACCCCAGTGGTGAAAAATTCAGCAACTCCCGCAGGCTCATGGGTTTGGTGGTGTCAAAGGCCGGTGTCGGGCTGATAGACAGCAAGATCGGCGTGATCGCCAGGCTGACCAGCACCGATGGAATGACAAACAGCACATAGCCCGACGGGTCCGCCGTCAGCAGCAGCGCCTGTGAGGCAACAATGCCGAGGGTTTGCACGATCATGTAAAGCGACAGCGCCTGCCCCCGGTTGGCATTGGTGGCAGCATTGTTCAGCCAGCTTTCCGCCGTCACGTAGACGGCCGAAAAACAAAACCCGATCAGCACGCGGCCAATGGACCAGATCGCCACATTCGGAAAGGTCGGATAGAGGATCATCACCGCCGAGATCATGGAGGCAAGTGCCGCAAAGACCCGCACATGCCCCACACGGCGGATCATGCCCGGTGCCATGCGCGACCCGCCAAGGAAGCCGACAAAGTAGCAAGACATGACGATCGACATCTCAAATGTCGAAAAATCCTCCAATGCGCCACGGATGCCCAGCAAGGTGCCCTGCATCCCGTTGCCCACCATCAACAGGCACATCCCAAATAGGAGCGCCCATGCGCTTGATAGAACCTGAATCATGTGGCTGCTCCTTTAGGGCGTTGTGCTCTCATTGAACCTGCAAACCGGGGGCGTCACCTGATTTAGCGACACTTCAAAGGCTTCAAGCGGTCTTTTGCGGCATAGGTATTAATAGAGAGGCATCACCGTAGGAAAAGAAACGGTATTTCTCAGCGATGGCATGGGCATAGATCGATTTGATCCGATCAGCCCCCATCAAGGCCGAGACCAGCATCATCAGCGTGGATTTCGGCAGGTGGAAATTGGTCATCAGCGCGTCAGCTACGTGAAAGGTGAAACCCGGCGTAATAAAGATGTCGGTATCGCCTTCCCAGGCGGCGATCTGCCCGTCACGTCCGGCGGTCTCTATCAGGCGCAGGGCGGTGGTGCCCACCGGGATCACGCGGCCACCGGCGGCTTTGGTGGCCGCGATCTCGGACGCGGCCTGCGCGCTGACAAGGCCCCATTCCGCGTGCATCTTGTGCTGCGAGATATCATCGACCTTGACCGGCAGAAAGGTGCCCGCGCCGACATGCAGGGTGACATAGCTAAAGCTGACCCCGCGCGCGGTGAGGGCCGCCAGCAATGGTTCATCAAAATGCAACGAGGCCGTGGGTGCCGCCACCGCCCCCGATGTTTTGGCCCAGACGGTCTGGTAGTCGGTCTTGTCCTGCGCATCGGCAGGGCGTTTGGCCGCGATATAGGGCGGAAGGGGCATCGCCCCTGCGGCATTCAGCGCGGCGTCAAAATCATCGCCCGTGCAGTTGAACCGCAGATGGCCCTGCCCGTCGGCAACCCCTTCCAGCGTGGCGGATAGATCTGTGCTTAAGGTGACCGTCTCCCCGGTCTTGAGCTTGCGCAGGGGTTTGATCAGCGCGGCCCAGGTGCCATCGCTGCGCGGCTCCAGCAGGGTAACTTCGATCTTGGCCTCTACCCTGCCCTGGGCGCTGTCACGCAGGCGGGTGCCGAACAACCGGGCCGGGATCACACGGGTGTCATTCAGTACCAACCGGTCGCCCGGCCGCAGCCAATGGGTCAGGTCCGTGACATGCTGGTCATGGATCGCATCACCCTGCGCCACCAGCAACCGCGCCGAAGAGCGCGGCACCGCAGGACGGGTGGCAATCAGCTGCTCTGGCAGGTCGAAATCAAAATCTGAAAGTTTCATGGCCGCGCTTTAGCGCCCCTCGTGGGTCCCGGCAACGGGTCTTTTGGGAATTGCCTCTGGCTGAGGCAGAATGCTTTTGGTGATGCCGTTAACCTCTGGCAATTCGGGCGGGCGCGCGCGGAACAATTCCCGGAACATGGCAGGTGCCAGGGCTGACAGCGGATTGACCGAAACATCCGGCGTTCTGGCCTGCCCTTTCAAGGTATAGTTGAACCCGATCACCCCTTCGCCCTTGCGGGTAAACAGCGATCCGATTCCGTTGAGCAGATAGACCGGGCTGACCACCCCCTGCATCCCGATCACCCCTGTATCGAGCGCATAGGTCCCATCCATCGAGATGCCCATGGAGGCACCCACGGCGCTGGCCTCGGTCAGGGTCAGCAGGTTGGGGGTCAGACGGAATGTCGCCTCTACATCATTAAAGAAAATACCATCCCCGTTGAGTTCATTGATCAGCCCCACCACGGAGACAGCATTCAGCAAAGCGGCAATGCCCGGCGCGTCGCGCACGGTCACGCCGCCGATGGTCAAACGCCCGTCAAATGCACCGCCCTTTCCCACCGGCAGCAAGAGCAGCGACAGCTGCCCGCCCACCACCTGTTTGAGCAAACCCGCCGCACGCAGCACATCGCCCGCATCCGCAGAGGTCAGCCGCACCGCGCTGCGGCCATCCTGCGGCGAGACCCGCCCCTGAACCGCAGCGGCACCATTCAATTGTGCGTTGAAATTACCATCCAAACCGCCCGCGGTGGCAAAGCGCCCTGTCATGTTGGTCAGCGCAATGGTGTCTGAGATCTGCAGCCGGTCCAATGCGACCTGCATCGGTGCCGAGGCCTGAGCATTGCTGCTGGCCCCGAATTCTGCCCGTCGCAGATCCAGACTGCCGCCGCGCAGCACCACCTGGACCGGATTGCCCGCCCCCTGACCGATCAGGTCCAGCGGAACATCAAGCCAATTGCCCACCTCCACCTTGTCAAAGCGGATCCGGTTCAGCGACTTATCCGCGTTGAAGCTGATGTTGCCCGAGGCCGAAAGGCCCGGACCCGACACGTCAAGCTGTTCAATCTCGGGCACCGGGCCAAGCACGCCCCTGACGCGCAAGCGCCCGACCTCACGGGGGGCCTTTACCCAGCTGACTTGCGGCACGGCAATTCGCAGCCCGCGCAAATCAGACCGCAGATCAAATTGCGGGGCCGCACCGCGCTGCAGCACAATATCGACATTGGCCCGCCCCTGCCCCGCGACAGAGCCCTGCGGCAGCGCCACGCCAAAGGTCTGCAATGCAGCCTGATCCAATGTGGTATCGGCGCTCAACAATCCCGGCCCGGCCCCCGGCCCCAGCGGCTGGCGGTAACTGGCGTCAAAGGCCACACCGTCTATTGTTCCTGTCCCGTCAATGCGCAACGCATCGTTTTGTGCCGCGATCCGCAGCCTGTCCGCCCTGATGCGCCGTCCGGGGACCAACACATCGCTGGACAGCGACAAAAGATCCCCGGTCGCGTGATAGATCACGGTTGGCCTGGTGCCCGGCTTTAACGTCAGGGCCAATGTCGCGGCGAGGGCTGCATTGCCATCGGCCAGGGCCACGGGCAATTTGGCTTTGTCCATGAAGGACATCGGCGGCATGTTCAGCAGCGACAGGGTGGCCGCGATGGTGGAGCGGGTCTCAAGGCGGACCACGGCTGGCGTGCCTTCCTTGGCGCGCACATCGGGGATGATAAAGGATGATCCCGCGATCCCGACCGGCCCGCCTTGCGGCGGCGTGACCTGACCGCCGTCAACGGTGACCACCAGACGGTTGTCCGCCAGACTGAAATGGCCCCGCCCCTGATCCACCGCTGGCAGCGTCTTGGCAAAGCGCAGATCGGCCTTTTGGTAGTCAAAGGCCACATAGGTCTGGGGCGGTGTTTCGGGGGCCAGCCGGATGGCCAGATCCAGATTGCTGACCTCACCTGCCAAAAGGTTGGTCTGCAGCCAGTTGCGGGTGTGACCCAGCAGCCGTTCAGGCCAAAGCGCCAGCAGCCGGTCTGATGAAAATTCATCCATGCGGCCATCCAGCGCCACTTGCCAGCCCGCAGGGTCGGCACGCAGCTGGCCGTCCACCAGCAGCGTCTTGCCCTGGTCCGACACCTGAAGCCGACCCAGCGTGACCCTGAAGGGATCCAGTTCAAGCCTGAAATCCGCCTCTGCGCCCGCAATCCGAACCGCGCTTTCATAAAGGTCATCGGGGTTTGCAACCATATCCTGCAGGCTGATCTGCCCCACCAGATCACGCAGTTTGCCGCTGTCCTCATCCACCCCCAGGACCGCCGCGCCGCTGGCCTGCGCGGTGATCCACGGGCTGCGGACAGAAAGTTCGTCAAAGCGCAGCAGTTTCTCTTGGGGGATATAGCTGAAATAGCTGCGCGCACCGTCAAAGGGGATCGGCTTGGTGCCCGAATTGGGCTGCAAGACCCCCTTGCCGATCTGCAAAGTGGCGGCAATCGGCGCAAAGCGGCCCTCTTGGGACAGGCCCGAACGCACGGCACCCGAAATCGGTGCCCGCAGGACCCCCAGCCAGGCAAAGGCGGCACCCTGGATGGCGATGTCTTCGGCGGGCACATCCTGGAAATTGACGCCAAAGGTCGCGGCGGTCTGGCCAATCTGGCTGGTGTAATTGGCCGAGAGTGTTGCGACACCCGCCCCGCCACTGAGCAGCGCCAGATCCGCCGCGATGGTCAGCATGTCATCCTGCCGCGTCAGCAAAAAGCGACCGCCATCGACGGTCCAGGCCCGGTCTGCCCGGCTGTCTTCGTAGCGCAGCGTCACCGCGCGCACATCCACATTGCGCAATCCCGCCAAGGTGGGGCGGCCCAGCAATTCATCGACCTGCCCGATCAGGGCAGGCAGGCTGGACGCCTCTGTGGCCTGATCGCCCGCAGCGCTGGTGCTGCCCGCCTCAGAGGCTCCTGAGCGCAATGTCACCGATCCGTTTTCATTGCGCCGCAACCGCACGACAATCCCCGACAGGGTGACCTCGCTGGGCTGCACCTGCCCCTCCAGCAAGGGGGCGGTGGCAAAGACAGCGCTGGCCTCATTGAAGCGCGCAATTTCAGCGCCATTGGGGGCGTTCAACGCCACATCGCGCAGCCGTAAGCGGGGCTGCCAGCCCTCGTCCATGACGAAAGCCATCTCGCCAAAACGGACCCGCGTCCGGGGCAGCACCTCGGCCAGGCGGTCTTCGATCATCTGCTGGACCCAGTCGGGTGCGGTAACAGGATAGGATTTAAGATAAAGAACCGCCGCCCCGCCCATGAGGACGCAGACGGTTGTCAGTGCAAGTGCGGCATTGAGAAACCACATCACGCCCATGCCCAAAAACCTGCGGTGCTTTTTGGTCTTTGGGTTTAGCGGAAAAGGGCTTGCAGCGTCGCGCATCATCATCCTGTTTGGCGTTGCGGGCTTGGCACTCGCCAATATCGTTCTACTATGTCACCCCAGCAATGACCTTCCAAGTGAAAGACGCCTGAATTATGCCTGACATCCTTGATCCTGCACCAGACTTTACCCTGCCAAGCACGGGCGGCGGCGAAATTACGCTGAGCGCGCTGCAGGGCAGCCCCGTTGTGCTGTTCTTTTATCCCCGCGACGACACGCCGGGGTGTACCAAAGAAAGCATCGGATTTTCCCAAAGCCTGAGTGACTTTGAGGCGGCGGGCGTCAAGGTCTTTGGCATCTCGCGCGACACGATGGCAAAACACGACAAATTCACCGCAAAGCACGAGCTGACCGTTCCTTTGCTGTCTGACGAAGAAGGCGGCGTGACAGAGAGCTATGGCGTCTGGGTGGAAAAGAACATGTACGGCAAGAAGTCGATGGGGATTGAACGCGCGACCTATCTGATCGGGGCAGACGGCAAGATTGCACAGGTCTGGCGCAAGGTGAAAGTGCCAGGCCATGTCGAAGCGGTACTTGAGGCTGCGCGCGCGCTGTGATGGCGCTGGCGGAAATGGCCGAGGCGGTTCTGCGCTGTGCGGATGGCCGGGAAAAGACGGCGCTGTCACACCAATACGCCGCCGAATGGCAAGCGGCCCGGGCTGCAGGGCAGACGCCCGAGATTGGCCATGCCACCCCCCCGCTGCATCCGGCCCGACCCGCCGCACCTGAATTGCTAAGCCCGCGTGACGTGCCGCGCCGCAAGCCCGGCTCGCCCGCAGGGCGGATCGCGCTGCTGCATGCGGTCGCCCATATCGAGCTGAACGCAGTCGATCTGCATTGGGATGTGATTGCGCGCTATACAGCGACCAAGATGCCCATGGGTTTTTATGACGACTGGGTCAAGGCGGCGGATGAGGAATCCAAGCATTTCAATCTGATGTGCGATTGCCTGGAAGAACTGGGCAGTCATTACGGGGCCTTGCCTGCCCATGCAGGCATGTGGCGTGCAGCCGAAGATACCGTGGATGATCTGATGGGCCGTCTGGCAGTCGTGCCCATGGTCCTTGAGGCACGCGGGCTGGATGTCACCCCCGGCATGATCACGCTGTTCAAACAAGCCAAAGCTGACAGCGCCGTTGCCGCCCTTGAGACGATCTATGCCGAGGAAGTGGCGCATGTGGCCTATGGCAGCAAATGGTTCCATTTCCTGTGTGGCCGCCATGACGAAGACCCCAAGGAACGGTTTCACGCCCTGGTGCGCAAATATTTCCACGGCGATCTGAAACCACCCTTTAACGAAGAAAAACGTGCCGAAGCAGGGATACCGCCGGACTTTTATTGGCCCCTCACGGCCTAGGATCAGGTGAACACCGCAAGGCAAGTGACTGGACTGGGCGGTTTTTTGCCCATCAGTGCCCCTGTGGTTGTTTTCACGCCGGCGGAGGGCCAAGAGGCTTGCCCGTCAGGTTAGGCTTGGTTAATGAAACGGGGTTAGATCCGGTAGATCGAAAGATCAATCCACCGGATCGAGGGAAAAGACGGGAAGAGGGAAGAAGACGTGCGCACCAGGCTCGCCATCAAGATCCATTCAGTTTTGGAACATTACTTTCCCGAACGCCGCGTCTTTCTCAAGTCTGACAATGATACCCGCTTTATCCGCCTGCGTCCCGGCACCCAGATCCTAGCCTTTGCGGGCAGTGCCCTTTTGGTCGCCTGGGCGATCATCGCCACGGCAGTTATCTTGATGGACAGCATCGGGTCGGGCAATTTTCGCGAACAGGCAAAACGCGATCAACGCACCTATCAGGCACGGTTGAACGACCTGTCCGCACAGCGCGACAACCGCGCCGAAGAAGCGCTGGCCGCGCAAGAGCGGTTCAACAGCGCGCTGAAACAGATTTCAATCATGCAATCCGATCTTCTGCAGTCAGAGACGCGCCGCCGCGAGCTGGAGACAGGCATTGACGTGATCCAGAACACCCTGCGCGGCACGATGAAAGAACGCGAGGCCGCGCGCCAGCAGCTGGCTGCACTTGAAGGCACCACAGACGGAGAAACCAGCAACGTGGTTCAGGCCGCGACCAGCAGCGCCCCCATCGGATTTCTGGCAGAGGCGCTGGAACGAACCGCCAAGGAGCGCGATCAGGTCGTTGCCGACGCCCAGGAGGCCCTGCTGGAGGCCGACAGGATGCAACAGGAAATCGCGCTGATGCGCGACCAGAACGATGCGATCTTTCGCCAGCTTGAAGAAGCGATGAGCGTTTCCGTCGCCCCGCTGGACAAGATGTTCCGCAACGCGGGCATGCCGACCGACCGCATATTGGAGACGGTCCGCCGTGGCTATTCGGGCCAAGGTGGCCCCATGACACCCCTGAGCTTTAGCACCCGTGGCGAAGAGCCGTCTGCAGATACGATGCGCGCCAACCGACTGTTGAACCAGATGGACCGGTTGAACCTTTACAGAATTGCCGCCGAAAAGGCCCCTTTTGCGAACCCGCTGAAAAACGCGTTCCGCTTTACCAGCCAGTTCGGCTATCGCCGTGACCCCAAGACGGGGGGGCGGCGCATGCACTCTGGCGTTGATTTCGCCGCCGGAATGGGCACACCACTATATGCCACTGCTGACGGGGTTGTGACCCACGCTGGCTGGCAATCCGGTTATGGCCGTCTGGTCAAGATCCAGCATGAGTTCGGAATTGAGACCCGCTATGCCCATCTTTCGCGCCTAACGGTAAAAGTGGGACAAAGGGTCTCGCGCGGGCAGCGAATTGGTGATATGGGGGCGTCTGGACGAGTAACCGGTGTTCATCTTCACTACGAAGTGCGTGTGGGTGGCAAAGCAGTAAATCCGATGATCTATATCAAGGCAGCAAACGATGTTTTCTAAGAGCAAAATCAACGATCCCGCGCCAAGCAAAGACGCAGACGCAGCGTCCAAGCAGGCAATTCCCCCCACTGCGGCACCTCAGGGTTCTGCCATGGGCAAGCCAGGCGAATTCAAGGCAAGCGCCCCAAAGCCAAAGCCACCGGCCTCTTTGCTTTCTGCTGACTTGCATGTCACAGGCAACATGAAGACAACCGGCGACATCCAGGTTGAAGGGACAGTTGAGGGCGACATTCGCGCGCATTTACTGACCATCGGCGAGACGGCGACCATCAAGGGCGAAGTGATTGCCGATGATGTCGTGATCAACGGTCGCATCGTTGGCCGCGTGCGTGGCTTGAAAGTACGTCTGACATCAACTGCACGGGTTGAAGGTGACATCATCCACAAGACCATCGCGATTGAATCGGGTGCGCATTTTGAAGGGTCTGTCCAGCGTCAGGATGATCCTCTGAACCCCGGCTCCAAATCATCTTCGGCATCTGCCAAGGCGAACCCTGCCTCTGAATGAGGCGGTGAACAGTCATAATTGCAAAAGGCACCGCAGGTTTCTGTCGGTGCCTTTTTCTTTGGGGTGACCGATGATGTGGGGCGGTGCTGACTGCGCCCGGCCTGATGATATGATGACCGGATGACCGGGCATGGCCACTGCCACGAAAAAGGGCGCACCTTTCGGCACGCCCTGTTTAAGACCAAAGGTCAACCATCACTCGGTGACGGTGACCTTTTGCATCACGTCAGGCGCGCCGACGATTGCACCATTGCCGCCGGTGCCCAGTTTGATTGCATCAACGACATCCTGACCTTCGGTCACACGGCCAACAACCGTGTATTGACCGTTCAGGAAATAGCCCTCGTCAAACATGATAAAGAACTGGCTGTTCGCGGAGTCGGGGTTTTGCGACCGCGCCATGCCCACCACACCCTTGTCAAAAGGAATGTCGGAGAATTCAGCCGGTACATCGGGCATTTCAGATCCGCCCATGCCCGCACGGCGCAGGTTGGAAGGGTCTTTGCCGAATTCCACATCACCGGTCTGCGCCATAAAGCCTTCGATGACACGGTGGAACACGACGCCGTCATAGGCCCCCTGCTCTGCCAGCGTCTTGATCCGTTCAACATGCTGGGGTGCCACGTCTTCGAACAGGTCGATCTGGATCGTGCCGTTGGCCTCGCCCGCAACATCAATGGAGATCCCGGTTGCGGCCGCCGCACTGCCCAGCAAAGCTGCGATCAGCGCTGTTGTGACCCCGGCCTTACGCATCTGCGGCAACCTTCATGCTGATCATGCGGTCAGGCTCGGCAGGTGGCTCGCCACGCGCGATGGCATCGACATGTTCCATACCGGAAATGACCTGACCGTAAACGGTGTACTGACCGTTCAGGAAATCATTGTCCTTGAAGTTGATAAAGAACTGGCTGTTCGCAGAATCGGGGTTGGCAGACCGCGCCGCACCGATTGAACCGCGCGCATGGGGCAGCTTGGAGAATTCCGCTGGTACATTGTCCAGATCGGAGCCACCGGTGCCCGCCATGCGCAGGTTAAAGCCGTCTTCCATGTTGCCATGTTCCACATCGCCGGTCTGAGCCATAAAGCCCTCGATCACGCGGTGAAAGCAGACGTTGTCGTATTTACCGGCACGGGCCAGCTCTTTCATGCGGGCTGTGTGCTTTGGGGCCACTTCGGCAAACAGCTCGATAGTGACAGTACCGCCCTTGAGTTCCAACAGGATGGTGTTTTCTGGATCTTTGATCTCGGCCATGCCGCGCTCCTTTATTCAATCTGGCCCTTACCTAGGGCCGATCCGCCCAATTGCCAAGCGAGTGCATTGACCATTTGGCCCAGAAAGGCAAAACACTGCGTGACCAAAGGCAACAGGAACGGAAATATGGGCTGGAAAACGCTGGATGACATGGATTTGAGCGGCAAACGTGTGCTGCTGCGCGTGGACATCAACGTGCCGATGGAAAAAGGCAAAGTGACCGACACCACCCGGATCGAACGTATCGTACCCACGGTCAGGGATATTCTGGCCAAGGGGGGCAAGCCGATCTTGTTGGCGCATTTCGGCAGGCCCAAGGGCAAGGTCAACCTTGATCTCAGCCTTGGACAGGTTTTGCCCGCGCTCAAAGCGGCACTTGGGCTTTCTGTTGTTCTGCTGGAGACATTGGAGGCGGCAGAGAACCTGCCCGAAGAGGCCAAGCAGGCCGATGTGCTGTTGCTGGAAAACATCCGCTTTCATCCCGGTGAGACGACCAATGACCCGGCATTGTCCCAGCGTCTGGCCGCCCTTGGCGATGTCTATTGCAATGATGCCTTTTCGGCGGCGCACCGGGCGCATGCGTCGACCACGGGGATCGCTGAACTGCTGCCCGCCTGTGCCGGTCGTCTGATGCAGGCAGAGCTGCACGCGCTGGAGGCCGCGTTGTCCAAGCCAGAGCGCCCCGTGGGGGCCGTCGTGGGCGGGGCGAAAGTATCGACAAAGATTGCGCTGCTGGAAAACCTGGTGAACCGGCTGGATGTTCTGGTGATCGGCGGCGGCATGGCCAATACCTTTTTGGGTGCGGCCGGTGCCCAACTGGGTGCCTCGCTGAGCGAGCCTGACTTTTTCGACACCGCCCGTGACATCATGGCGCAAGCCCAAAAGGCCGGATGCCGCGTGATCCTGCCCCAGGACGGTTTGGTGGCCTGCGCCTTTGCCGCTGGTGCGCCCTATGAGGTCAAGATGCTGGGCCCGGATACAATCCTTGGTGCGGATGAGATGGTGCTGGATGCCGGACCGCAAAGCATTGAGACCCTGAGTGCTGCGTTTGAGGGGCTCAAGACATTGATCTGGAACGGCCCGATGGGGGCCTTTGAAATCGCCCCCTTTGATACGGCCACGGTTGCTGCTGCACGGCTTGCCGCGCAACGGACCAAGGCAGGCGCGCTGATTTCGGTCGCCGGTGGCGGAGATACGGTTGCCGCACTGAACAAGGCGGGTGTGGCGGATGATTTCACCTATATCTCGACTGCCGGAGGGGCCTTTCTTGAGTGGATGGAGGGCAAGACCCTGCCCGGCGTTGCCGCATTGGAGGCAAGTGCCGCCTAAATCCGCGACTTGTTGCGCAGATGTCGCGTAAACATCGGGAATAGTAGAGAAACTATTTTTGATGCGGGAAAGGGATTCACAGTGCGAATCACCTGTGTCATACTTGTGTCACGTCCACCAAGAGACGATCTGAGGCAGATTTGATGACCCGCACCGCCCGTCCTGCATTTGGCACATTGCTGTTTTTCGCAATCGCTTTTGCGCTGAGCCTCTATTTCACATTCGCCGCTGTGCAGGGTGACTTTGGCCTGTTCCGCCGCGCCGAGATCCTGGCCGAAAGCCAGCAACTGCGCAGCCAGCTTGCGGATGTGAGCGCGGAAGTGGCGCGGATGGAAAACCTTACCAAACGAATGTCAGACGATTATCTTGATCTGGACCTGCTGGACGAACAGGCCCGCCGCGTCCTGGGCATGGTGCGCACGGATGAGATCGTGATCCAATAACGCATCTTGCGCAGTCCGAATATGGGGCTTTTCGAAAACGCGCCAGACACCGTTTCAGTTGACTTTTGCCGTTATTTTGAGCTGATCATGCGGCGGCATCCGCGGCACCGCAATTGCCACTACCCTTTACTTCCCGAATCCGGTAAGAGATAGTTTAACGCTAAACTATTCTGCGCAATGGTCTTTGCGCTCACGAAGGGGAACCCTATGGCGGCGAAGAAAACCACCAATACAACGAATGTCTCAGCAGATGAGCTGAAAGCCTATTACAAGGACATGCTGCTGATCCGGCGGTTCGAGGAAAAGGCAGGTCAACTGTACGGAATGGGACTGATTGGCGGCTTTTGCCACCTCTACATTGGTCAAGAAGCAGTTGTCGTAGGCCTTGAGGCCGCCGCAGAAGAAGGCGACAAGCGCATCACCTCTTACCGCGATCACGGTCATATGCTGGCCTGTGGCATGGACCCTAACGGCGTGATGGCCGAATTGACGGGCCGCGAAGGCGGCTATTCCAAGGGCA
>Ga0213868_10000666_pt1 | contig 32813 bp, 33 predicted proteins | sample PICome_9_FD_160087 | JGI IMG/M metagenome (GOLD analysis project Ga0213868, IMG submission 160087) | Coastal seawater microbial communities near Pivers Island, North Carolina, United States - PICO127 | ecosystem: Environmental > Aquatic > Marine > Coastal | place: USA: North Carolina...
GCTGAGTCGCCAGCCAACTGATCGGCTGTTGGCGACCTGGTAGAAGATACTCTACTCTTCTATGGGGTCGGACCTATGTATATTTCCTGCCAATTAATCACTCTATCGTGGCCTCGGTAGCTGCCGAACTCGATAATGGCACGGGGGTTGTCATTATATTCCCCACTCGCTTCTTCCGGCACGTCATCGTACAAAATGTCCAGTGCAGTAGCGCCAGGTTCAGGCACACCCCCACGCCAATCGTATTTAAGGAAATCAAATATACCATCGAGATCTAACTCCAGGATGACGCTGCCCACTGTCTCACCCGTTGGCGGGCCCGCAATAAATGGCCTATCTGAATCCGACAACACTTCGTTAGCATCATTCTCATCGACACTTCCTATGTCATTGGCAACCGTCTCACCTCCAGACAGAGTAATCTTAAAGTCCGTTCCAGCCCCACCCTCAATCGCAACATCATCGGTTGCAATAGGGCTGCCTTCCAGCGGCGCCAAGGCACTGTCTGGCACCACGCTTAGCAGTCTAGCCGTAGCTAACGGTGTAAAAGAAAAAGGCAGAGTGGTGCAGCTATCATCTGTATTCAGTATAAATTCCGAACCGTTCCAATACTCCGCTAGCACTCCTATCCCTAATGGCTCAGTTTCAGGGGCATAGGAGTCAAGCAGTCTGAGCCTGCCGTAGCGAAACTCTTCTGTGCCTATTAAGGCAACATCATCCTCAATGTCTGGCGGTGCACCGATATTGGTGTCCAGCTTGATGGCCGCAGTGTCCGAGTCAGCAGCAGACAAGCCAATACTTATCTCTGTTGTACCAGTCGTGAAAGGCCCATCGGGAGCGCCACTGTCCTGCCGGTTAAAGATTAAATTACCTGAAAGCATGCCGCGACCACGGTAAGCATCCCCCGGCACCTTAAATGCATCTATCGCGGCGTCGCCCAACTTCATATCCAATAGATCTTTAATCTTCCAGCGCACTGCCGCTCGCAACTCGCTCTCCTCTACCTCTGGCGCCTCTACCAGATGCAGGTTGTAGTCCTTGCGGTTCAGCACATAGCTGCACTGCTTTCCCTCGACTTCCATGGTCTTGACGATCTTAGCCAGCGCCTTGTCTGCATCCTTCTCGGACTGCAGAGCCACGCGCTCGCAAGCAATCCGATACGGGGCGCCATTGCGCTCCCCCATATGGGCGACAGCGAGCTGATCGGAACTGACGACCAATCCGACTCGGCTGCTGGACTTTGCTTTCTTCTTAAAAAATTGCATTATCGCCCTTACTATTTTGCGGCCAGACCACTGCCGCTACCAATCGCCCTGAAGCCCGTGAATTCCAAGACTTTGCTTTGTTTCAGAGGCTAAAAATCCCGTCTTGCACGCAAACGCGTCCAAAAGTTTAAGGAAGCAATACAGGAAAATCGTTTAAGCCACTAAATTCTAGAACAAAATGCTCTAATCAGTGGGATAAACTAGGGATAATATGAATAGGCTTGGGAAGAAGTAGCTTCTGACTGATAAAAGCTTGGGCAAAAAGCGGGAAAGATTCTACTAGCCCACAAATCCAATTTTCTCGCCTTTAATGCTGCGGGAAGTGAACACTGCCTACCAAACTGGTGAATTTTTGATCAATATCGTACTTTTTGAGCCCGAAATACCCCCAAATACGGGAAATATTATCCGTTTAGCTGCAAATACAGGTTCACACCTGCATCTGATCAAACCCTTCGGATTCGAGCTAGATGACAAGAGAATGCGACGAGCCGGCCTCGACTACCACGAATATGCCGACATTTCACAATATGATGGCTGGCAGGACTTCATGGGCAAGCATGGAGAGGGTCGGCTATTCGGGATCAGCACCAAGGCAACGGCGGACTATAACGAAGCTCGGTTCGAGGCAGGTGATTTTCTGGTGTTCGGGCCGGAGACCCGCGGCTTACCTGACGCTATCAGAGAGCAGCTGGGGGCTGAGCAGTTGCTGCGCATCCCCATGTTGCCCGAAAGCCGTAGCCTGAATCTCTCCAATGCGACGGCTGTCGTGGTCTACGAAGCCTGGCGTCAGCTAGGCTTCGCTACAGGTACATAGCCGGCCTAGTTAACTACCTCGGGCGCCGCTGGAGCGTCGTCACCCGCGGCGGCGTCCTGCAGTGCCTGCTTCTGCTGCGCGTAGAGCGCCTCGAAGTTAATTGGCGCCAACATCAGCGCAGGAAAGCTGCCCTTCACTACTAGGGAGTCTATAACCTCGCGCGCGTAAGGGAACAGGATGTTTGGGCAAATAGTGGCCAGAAGCTGCTCTAGCTGCACTTCTTCGAAATCCTTGGCTGTGAATACGCCTGCCTGATGCACTTCGACTACGAATGCCGGCTTATCTTCTTGAGTAGCCTCAACGGTTAGCACCAATACCACTTCAAACAGATCGTTCTGCATCTTGGTGTTTCGGGTCTTGATATCGAAGTTAATCTTCGGCTGCCATTCGCCCTGGAAGACTGCCGGGCTGCCCGGTGACTCGAAAGATGAATCCTTCAAATAGATGCGCTGCAAGGCGAATTGTGGACCCGCAGGCTGCTCGGCTGCCGCGGTTTCTTGGGTGTTGCCTTCATTCTCTGCCATGTTCAATCCTATATTTTAACGATTTATTTAGTGGTAGTTATACTGCAATTTCAGGGCTCTTAGACAATGAGAGGCATCGACTGTGCCTTCCATTCGGTCACGCCCCCGGAGAGCTTGAACACCTGTTCATGCCCCGCCGCCTGAATCTTCTTCGCCGCATCGCCGGAATGCTGCCCAAGCTTACAGACAACGATGACCGGTTTATCCTGATATTTCTTGAGCTCGGTAACTCGCTGATCCAGCTTTGCCAGGGGAATATGAATCGAATCGACGATGTGTCCGCTCTCGAATTCCTTCTTATCCCGCACATCCACAACGATGGCATCGCTTCGGTTTATCAGCATTACCGCCTGCTGTGGCCCCACGCCCTTGCTGCCTGTGCGCTGGTGGTAGAAGACAATCGCACCAAACGCAACCAACCATAGGCTGGATAGCACTAGGTGATTGCCAATAAATTCTAGAAATTGCGCCATAGTCTACTCGGTATTCCGGGGTTGGCCTGCGTGCCCAACTGTCTATCAAATTCTATAAGACACCTATCGAAGGGCTGAGTTGAGCTACGATTGAGCTACGCTTCAGATAAGATAAGGGCCGCAAAAAAGGGGTGCAAGTATACACGTGTCCCGTGGCTTTAAGAAGGTCTGCGCACGACTAGCCAGACATCGTTGCCTGCTGGCGACATGACTACAGCTAGAAACGCAACCGGACGCAAGCTTCTCGCTATGCCTTACGCTTTCGAGGATAATAATACGCTCCAATTGGCAGCTTAGAACAGGAACCCGAAGCACCTCATGCTTGATAACGATACCGGCAAGAAAAAGACCGCGCTACTTCTAATTCTGGATGGCTGGGGCTATAGAGAAGAGACCAGCAGCAATGCTATTCACAGTGCTGATAGCCCGGTGTGGGATTCTCTGTGGAAGGACAGGCCCCACACCCTCATCGATACCTCGGGAAAATCTGTAGGCCTGCCGGCTGGGCAGATGGGCAACTCCGAGGTAGGCCATATGAATCTGGGCGCGGGCAGGGTTGTGTACCAGAGCCTGACCCGTATCGACAAAGACATAGAGGAAGAGACATTCTTCAGCAACCCGGTGCTGACCGGTGCCGTAAAGAAGTCCATCGAGGCGGATTCGGCGCTGCATATATTCGGGCTCATGTCTCCCGGCGGCATTCACAGCCACGAAGATCAGATTATCGCGATGATAGAGCTCGCCATTCGCAACGGCGCGCCGAGAATCTATCTGCATGCGTTTCTGGACGGCCGTGACACGCCACCGCGCAGCGCACTTCCTTCTCTGATTCGCGCGGAGAAAACCCTGACCGGGTCCAACAAGGGGCGAGTCGCTTCTATCTGCGGCCGCTTCTATGCCATGGACAGAGACAATCGATGGGACCGGATACAGCCAGCCTACGACATGCTTACCCAGAGTAAGGCAGAGCATCAATATGATAATGTCAGTGATGCGCTTGCCGCCGCCTACCAGCGCGACGAAGACGATGAATTTGTGCAGGCTACCCTGGTCGGATCGAAAGACGATGACTCGGCTACTGTTGCCGATGGTGACCTGGTCGTGTTCATGAATTTTCGAGCAGACCGCGCGCGCGAACTAACCCGCGCCTTCGTCGATGATGACTTCGATGGCTTTCAACGCGATGCGATGCCGCTACTTGGTGACTTCGTCACGCTTACCGAGTATGCGGCCGACATACCCGCCAGCTGCGCCTACCCGCCACAGAAACTCGACAACGTACTCGGCCAATATTTAGCCGACCAGAACAAGACACAGCTGCGCATCGCCGAGACCGAGAAGTATGCCCACGTGACATTCTTCTTCAATGGCGGACGCGAGACTCCCTTCGATAATGAAGAGCGCACATTGATTCAATCCCCGGATGTGAAGACCTACGACCTGCAGCCCGAAATGTCGGCCTTCGAGCTCACCGATAATCTTGTCGGGGCGATTCGCTCACAGAAATATGACGCGATCATCTGTAACTACGCCAATGGCGATATGGTTGGGCACACGGGGGATTTCGATGCGGCAGTAAAGGCCGTAGAAGCCGTAGACAAGTGTCTGGCACAAATAGTAGCCGCCATCGAAGACACCGGCGCCGAACTATTGATCACCGCCGACCATGGCAATGTCGAGCAGATGCTAGACCCCGAAACCAATCAGCCACTTACCTCTCATACCAGCGGCCCCGTACCTCTGGTCTATGTTGGCCCAAGTGGTAGGCAGTTCATAAGTGAGGGCAGCCTGCCGGACCTCGCACCCACATTACTGTCACTTCTGGACATGCCTGTCCCCGAAGAGATGACTGGCAAAGTTCTTCTCGGACAGAAGCAACAGTAGAAAAAGAGTGGACAAAAGGCGAGTCAGCAAACTCTATGGGCAGCACGATTTTTGCGATGAATGAGTTACTGCGCAATTCAATGTTAACTTTCCGGATCGCTCTGCTGGCAGGCTTTGTAGCTGCGAGCATGTCTAACTCTTCTTCCCTATTCGCGGCAGAAGCCGATGCTGCGCAGCAGGAGCTTGTCGCGCTAGGCAGCGCAATAGACGAAATTCAATCCTGGCTTGTTGCAGCAAGGTCTACTCAGACCAACGAGGTCGAAAATCTGCAGCGGGCAGACCTGAAAATCTCGGATCTCAGCCAATCGGTTAGCAGAACTGAATCCGCGCTGTCTGACATAAAATCTGAGATTAGCGCTCTCTCGCGACAAGCAGAAACGCTGGACAGCGAAAAAGCTGCGCAGAGTAAAATCCTCGAACAGGCTATTCGCACCGCTTACCTATCGGGCAATCAAAGCACCATAGAACTTCTGTTAAACCAGAATGATATTTCCAGAACAACACGCATGCTTCACTATCATCGGCTCTTTAGTGAGGCACAACTAGACAGCATCGCATCGTTTCAGAAAATCCTGGACGAGATAGCAACTGTTAATCAAGACCTGGCACTCAAGGCCACGACTCTGCAAGCCGAACAGGAAACTCTACGCGCCAGTTTGCAAGATCTCAACGCATCGAAACAGCAGCGCGAGATTGCCCTGCGCCAATTACGCAGCGATATCGCCGCACGCAGCTCAGAATTGGAACAGCTGGAAATGGATCAGGTGCAACTACAAGAATTAATTGAACAGATCAATCGCGCCGTTGCAGACATCCCCAGCGCAATGAGGAATGCTCCCTTCGATGCGCAGCGTGGCAAACTGCAGATGCCTGTTGCAGGCGAGGTACTCAGCGGCTTCGGATCTCGCTACGGCGAGGGCGACCTGCGTCGCCAGGGAGTCACACTTGCCGTTGCCGAGGGAACCCCGGTGCAGGCGATTCATCCAGGGCGCGTGGTATTTTCCGACTGGCTGCGCGGCACGGGGCTGCTAGTAATTATCGATCATGGCGAGGGCTATATGTCGCTGTATGGCGCCAATCAGGCACTGTCCAAACAGGCCGGCGACTGGGTCGATACCGGCGACATCGTCGCAACCTCGGGATTAGCCAATGACCCCACAGGGGGGCCGGGCAATGCCCAGACCCGCCCCGGCATGTACTTCGAAATCCGTCATCACGGCGAGGCCCAAAACCCAGCGAATTGGTTCGCGAAGTAACAGTTTCATTGCGCTGTGGCGGTCTATCCAGGCGCTTGAGTTAGTGCCCGAAGAGGCAGCTATCCAGACTCCCAAGGCCGCCCCATCTAATTTGCGTATTCAGACATAAACTGAAACACTAGGAATCGTCGTATAAACAAGTCTAGAGAGCTCACGCTTCCGTATCGGGCAAGTAGAGAATTATCAGGAATTAGCCATGACTTTTACTCCATCCACCTTTTCACGTTTCTCGGCAAGGCAGCTATTTTCTGGCTCTACAGCCGCGAGTCTTCCCCTGACGATCTTTCTGGGCTTGGCTCTTTCGACATCAGCGGGTGCCCAATCACAACAACAGGCACAGCAACAGGTTCTGCCCCTACCTCTAAACGAAGTTAGAATGTTCACCGAGGCCCTGGACCGAATACGCATGTCGTATGTGGAGGAGATTGACGACCAGACCCTGCTGGAAAACGCCATACGCGGCATGCTCGCGGGGCTAGACCCACACTCCGCCTATATGGCCGGTGATGAATTCGATTTACTCGAAGAGACAACCACCGGAGAGTTCGGTGGACTCGGCGTCGAGGTAGGCAGAGAGAATGGCTACATCCGTGTAATCAGCCCCATCGATGACTCACCCGCCGATCGAGCCGGCATCAAGGCAGGCGATCTCATTATTCAGATAGACAATAAACCTCTGCGTGAGATGTTGCCCGAAGAAGCGGCGCAGATGATGCGTGGCGCACCCGGTACCGATGTCACTGTCACCGTAGCCAGAGAAGGACAAGAACCTTTCGACCTTACTATCACTCGCGAAGTGATAGCACTTAGCAGTGTGCGCAGCCGAATAATAGCCCCCGGCTATGCCTACCTGCGCATCTCGCAATTTAGAGTCAACACCGGCACCGAACTCGAAGAAGAGATAGAAGAATTGTATGCCCAGAACGAAGCGATAGACCAGCCTATTAAAGGCATGGTCCTGGACCTGCGTAACAACCCCGGTGGAATTTTACAGGCATCGGTTTCCGTAGTAGACGCCTTCATTAATGAGGGGCGCATCGTCTACACCGAAGGCCGACTCGAGCAGACCGGCCTCGATTTCTCTGCGACACGCAAGACCGTGGCGGGAGATGTTCCTCTGGTAGTGCTCATCAACAATGGTTCCGCCTCGGCCTCGGAGATTGTCGCCGGCGCGCTGCAGGATCATGGCCGCGCCATCATCATGGGCAAGCGTAGCTTCGGCAAGGGTTCAGTGCAGACCGTGTTGCCTCTGGACGAGCGACGCGCAATAAAATTAACTACCTCACTCTATTTTACGCCCAGCGGTCGTTCGATTCAGGCCCAGGGAATTGAGCCGGATATCGAGGTCGACGAGGCGCTGGTTACGCGTCGTTCGCGCAATGTTATGCAATACAATGAGGCCGATCTCGCCGGCCATCTGGAGAACGGTAATGACGCTGCGACGGAAAACGAAAGACTGGCGGAGGCCTTAATCTCGGCAGAGGAGGTGCTGGTTAGCGACTATCCCCTGAACGAGGCGTTAAATGTTCTGAAGGGAATTAACGCGTTCAAACCGGCGCGCTCACTTAACGACACAGGCTCCTTCGCGCAACGTGATCTGAATTAAGATCACAGAGAAGATCAGAAAGAAGACCAGGACGAAAGCCAGAACTCAGGGAATCAAGGTTCAGATTCGAACTTCGATTCCCTTGTCGGCCATGTATTGTTTCGCTTGTTGGATAGAATATTCCTGAAAGTGAAAGATGCTAGCCGCAAGCACGGCATCTGCCTCCCCCTCCAAAACACCATCGACCAGATGCTGCAAGTTACCCACACCACCGGAAGCAATAATCGGCACCTGCACGGCGCGACTGACGGCACGATTCAGATCCAAATCGAAGCCTATCTTGGTGCCGTCTCTGTCCATGCTGGTTAGCAATATCTCACCGGCGCCATAGGTCACCATGCGCTTTACCCATTCGATCGCATCGATACCCGTTGGCTTACGTCCACCGTGTGTGAATATCTCCCACCTCAATGGCTCGCCTTCTTTCGATACCTGCTTGGCATCCACGGCAACCACGATACACTGAGAGCCAAATCGCTGCGCCGCCTCGCGCACAAACTCGGGATTGGTGACCGCCGCCGTATTGATAGCAACCTTGTCTGCCCCCGCGTTAAGCATTGCGCGAATGTCTTCCAGGGTGCGAATGCCACCACCGACGGTCAAGGGAATAAACACCTGACTGGCGATAGCCTCGACCGTGTGTACGGTGGTCTCTCTTCCCTCGTGACTGGCAGTGATATCCAGAAAGGTAATCTCGTCGGCTCCGGCATCACAGTAGCGCTTGGATACCTCCACCGGATCACCCGCGTCGCGGATATCGAGAAACTTAACGCCCTTTACGACGCGTCCATTCTCGCAATCCAGACAGGGAATTATTCGCTTAGCTAATGCCATGTTGAGTTAGGATCCCAAGTTCCACTTATTCGTCACAAAGTTGTTGAGCCAGGGTCAGATCGAGAGACCCCTCATAGATGGCGCGGCCGGTAATTACGCCCATAATTCCACCGCCGGAAGATTCTTCAGAGAGTTCTCGTATGGCAGCAATATCGGCCAGCTTGCTCACGCCACCGGAGGCGATGACCGGAATAGGCGAATGGTCTGCCAATTCCTTCGTCGCCTCGAGGTTTACACCACGCATCATGCCGTCGCAGTTTATGTCGGTATACACGATGGCCTCGACACCGAAGTCGGCAAATTTTTCAGCGAGCGTCACGGCAGAAACATCCGATACATCTGCCCAACCCTCGATAGCCACCATGCCATCGATAGCATCGATGCCAACAATAATCTTGCCCGGATAAGCCAGACAGGCTTCTCTTACGAACTCGGGGTTCTTAACCGCCTGCGTTCCAATGATCACATAGCTGACACCGGCATCCAGATAGAATCCGACGCTATCGAGATTGCGAATACCGCCACCGATCTGAATCGGCAGATCTGGATAGGCGGCGGCGATCTTGGTAATAATCTCGGCATTAACCGGAGTGCCGGCAAAGGCGCCGTTAAGATCGACGATGTGCAGCCGTCGCGCACCCTTCGCCTGCCAGATACCCGCCATGCTTGCCGGGTCGTCAGAGAAAACCGTGGAGTCTTCCATTCGCCCCTGTCGCAGGCGCACGCATTGTCCATCTTTCAAATCGATTGCTGGAATAACTAACATGTCATTACTCTTCACTTACTCTTTAACCATTTTTAACTATTGTTTAACTATTGCTTAACTATTGTCTAATTTTTTCCGGCGGCTAAGAAAAAATCTATACCGAGCCATCCCACTGCAAAAAATTACGCAGCAATGTCAGCCCTACCGTCTGACTCTTTTCGGGATGAAACTGGGTTGCGAAAATATTGCCATCGGCAAGCGTGGCGACAAAGTCTGCTCCGTAGTTTGTGATACCACTGACCATGTCGCGCATGTCAGTTTGCACATAGTAACTGTGCACAAAATAGAAGCGGCTATTATCCGGCACGTCTTTCCAAAGCGGATGATCGATAGTCTGCCTTACCTGATTCCAACCCATGTGCGGAACCTTTAAACGACCCCCATCTGCATCGCGCAGGTCATCGCCGAAATAGCGAACCTCGCCGTCGAGGAATCCAAGACAGTCGACGCCACCGTTCTCTTCGCTGGAATTCATCAGGGCCTGCATACCTACGCATATAGCGAGGACGGGCTTGGATTGAATAGCTTCCTTGACTATCTGATCGACGTCTAACCGAAGAATTTCTGCCATACAGTCGCGTATCGCGCCGACACCGGGAAAGATGACGCGATCGGCCGCTGCGATCTCGGTGGCATCGGCGGTCACGCTGACTTCAACCTGCTGATTCAGCTCGCTGCGGACATGCTCTAATGCCTTTGCAACTGAATGCAGATTACCCATGCCGTAATCGATTACTGCGATCTTATTCATCTGAGGAATGTTCTAAAAAGTAGCTCGAATTGTAGCTCGAATTAAAGTGCCCGGAGTGAAAATAGAAGCGAGGCCAGGCAGAAAGCAAAACTTTCCGCCGGTTTCACTGCCCCTAGAGTGTTCCCTTGGTAGACGGAATGACACCCGCCTGCCGAGGGTCTGCTTCGACCGCCATGCGCACCGCTCTTCCGAAGGCCTTGAAAATGGTCTCGATCTGATGGTGCGCGTTCTTGCCGCGAAGATTATCGATGTGCAGAGTAACCAGAGCGTGATTGACGAAGCCCTGAAAAAACTCGTGAAACAGATCCACGTCGAATGCGCCCACGGTGCCCTTCACGAATTGCACGTGGTAGTCCAAACCAGGCCGACCTGAAAAATCGATCACTACTCGAGACAGTGCCTCATCAAGGGGCACATAGGCGTGGCCGTAGCGGCGTATCCCTGTCTTATCCAGGGCCTGATCGAAGGCCTGGCCAAGCGTGATACCGATGTCTTCGACGGTGTGATGGGCATCGATCTCCAGATCACCCACCGCCTTGATCGAGATATCGATCAATCCGTGTCGTGCAATCTGATCCAGCATATGATCGAGAAAAGGCAGCCCCGTGTCGACCTCGAGCTTACCCGTACCATCGAGGTTCACGGCTACCGAAATCTGGGTTTCCTTGGTATTACGTTCTACTGATGCTGTTCTCATGGTCGGCCACTGTAGTTGAGATTGCTAGAGTACGAGCTATTTGGCATGCCTGATCGCTATAGCCGCTCTAGATAGAGAAGGGACTATGCCCCTCTGGAAAGAGCGCATTATAATGCCCGCTCTGGCGCATTGAAAGCAGCAGGTACGGGCAATTCGAGCTAGCGCCGCCCTTGGTGCAAGTGATAACCCAATCCGTTAAACTGTGTGGGGCGCGGGGTTTGGACGAATTCGTAACTCTATACAAGAAATTTGCCCTCACAAATCACACTGACCAGGTAGACATGATTAAGAAACTCGCCAGATTGCTTCTTGGATTAGTCCTGCTATTAATTGTAGCGGGCGTGATTCTGCTCATGTCTGTGAACACAGATCAGAATAAGGCGGCAATTCAGGCCGCCGTACTCTCCAGCACCGGCTACGAGCTCACTATCGCCGGCGACATGGACATCTCCTTCTTCCCTTCCGTGGGGCTCACGCTCAACGACGTTCGCCTGAAGAATCCGGCATCGCCCCTGGAGCTTGCCTCAACATCGGCAGCCCTGCTGCAGGTAGACCTGCGCGCATTAATAGGCGGCGAAATTTTTATTCGCGAGTTATCTACCGATGATTTTCATATCAACTATTACATTGATGCGCAGGGCATAAGCAACTGGAACACTCAGGCGCCTGGTCTCAGCGTCGGTTCGACACCCGCCCCTACTCAGTCATCATCCACGCAGCTACAGAATATTCCTGCAGCGGCAAACGGCCCCGACATCGTTACCGTATCTTTTGAGCAGCTGCGCATCGAGAACGCCAGCGTCGACATTCAAGACCTCTCCCAGGGCCTGCGCTACAGCGTCAACAATCTGAATCTGAGCAGCCAGAACACCAACATCGAAGGACTGCCCTTCGATGTTGAAATGGATTTCAATTTTCTGAACAACGGCATGACCAAGCCGATGACCATGGGCTTCAGAGGAAACGTAACTGCAGACATCAACGCGGGGAATATCGACGTACGGAATATTAACTTCAATCTTACTCCGATGTTGCTGCAGGGCGAGATTAGCATAAGCAACCTACATGATGCCCTTGCCTATCAGGGCTCGCTATCATCCAATGAGTTTCATGTCTTTGGCCTGATGCAAACCATTGGAGCACGCGAGACACAGGACGAGTTCGATGCCTCGGGCTCACTCATGCAAGATACTGCTAACCCTCTGGCAAGCATTAATCTGAACTTCAGTGGCGATGATGCCGGCATAGAAATTCCAGAGATGATATTGCAACTATCCAATAGCACCATAGAGGCCGAGGCGAATGTGAATTTCGCAAGCGGCCTGCAACCCGCTAACATTAGTTATGAAATTGTAAGTAATCAGATCGACCTAACTCCGTTTCTGGCGTCTAGCACCTCAGAGGAAATACCCACAGACGAAGTGACAGCCGGCGCCGACAATGTCGCTATCGAGCCCACTGATACAGTTACACCTGCCCCTCCCTCTGCAGCGGGTACTCCAATATCTAGCGAGCTACTCAATTCGTTTAATGTGATTGGCTCAATCGCGATCGAATCTCTGCTGGCCAACGAGTTTCAATTTACCGGCATCAACATATTTACCAACATCGAGGACGGTGTACTAGATGTCGAGCTGCAACCGGTTTCTGCATTCGAGGGAAGCATCGCAGGCAATATTCGATTGGACGGCCGCAATGAAGACGCCGCGCTGAGTACACAGCTGTCTGTTAGCCAACTCAACGTGATTGACCTTGCCCCCAGCGTCTCCAGACTCAACTCGGTCACCGGCAATCTCGATGTAGAAGTGGACCTCAGCGCCAGCGGACAAAACAGCAATGAGCTGATGGATTCACTGACCGGCTCCACCACCTTCGCCATAACCGAAAACAGCGTAGACATAGGCGTAATCAAACAGGTATTTACCGCAATTTCCGCCCTAAGCCCGACCGGCAGCACCATAGAACAATGGCCGGATGTAATTCGCTTCGCCGAGCTCGGCGGCTTCATCCTGTTCAATGGCGGACTTACAGAGAACCAGCAGATCAATCTGCGCATGGACAACTTCGACATTTCAGGCACTGGTGGTATCGATCCGATGCAGCAGAACTTTGACTATGATTTATTGTTCACCATTCTGGGCGAGCCCTATCTGCAAACCATATCCGTAGACGAGCTCTATCACGACGTGTCCTGGCCGGTAGAATGCGCGGCTAACTTCGCGGATGAAGTTAACCAATACTGCAGGCCCGACTTCACCCAGGTGCGTGAAATATTTACGCAGCTGGGCACTAACGCCGTGAGAAATCGTTTGAATGAGGCCATCACCGATCAACTTCCAGAGGAAGTGAGAGACGGTGCCAGAGGCCTGCTTCGAAACCTGCTGAATTAACACGTCGATCTCTCCACCTATGCCAAGCAATAAAACTCTCTTCTCGCAACAGCTTCTGGACTGGTTCGATCAACACGGCCGTCATGACCTGCCGTGGCAAACCGACCGCACACCCTATCGAGTGTGGGTCTCTGAGATAATGTTGCAGCAGACTCAGGTCGCCACCGTCATACCCTACTTCGAGCGCTTCATGGCGCGCTTTGACAGCGTCGATGCACTCGCCGCTGCACAGACCGACCAGGTACTTCATCTGTGGACCGGCCTGGGCTACTACGCCAGAGCGCGCAATCTGCACAAGGCTGCGAAGACAGTAGTGAACTCCCATGCAGGCGTATTTCCGCAAACCGTCGACGGCCTAATGGAACTGGATGGCATCGGCCAATCAACAGCCGGCGCTATCGCGGCAATCTCCATGGGCGTGCGCGCAGCTATTCTGGATGGCAACGTTAAACGCGTGCTGGCACGCTACCACTGCATAGCAGGCTGGCCGGAACAGTCCGCCGTAAAGAAGCAACTCTGGGAAATTGCAGAATCTCTAACACCGCCAGAGCGTGTCGCCGACTATACCCAGGCGATCATGGATCTGGGCGCCACCCTCTGCACCCGCAGTAAACCCGCCTGCCAGAGTTGCCCCTTTCATGCAGATTGCGCGGCTTACCAGCAAGGGCGCACGGCAGAATTCCCCGGCAAGAAAGCAAAGAAAACACTACCGGTTAAATTCGTAGCCATGTTTGTAGTGCTTAACGACGCGGACGAGGTGCTGCTGCAGAAGAGACCGGATACCGGCATCTGGGGGTCTCTCTACAGCCTGCCCGAATCACCCGAGACAGACTCCCTGCCCGAATTAGGCGGCGTCAGCCTCAACGAACAGGGAGATGGCGCAAGAGATCAACTCGAGGTAATCCGACACAGTTTCTCCCACTACCATTTAGACATCACCCCGGTGTGTCTGCGCGCCGGCAAACAGGATGAAATAGCGGAAACCGATCGCTGGCTCTGGTACCCTTTAGACCACTCATTGGAAGTCGGATTGGCAGCACCGGTTAAGAAGCTACTATCCAAGTTAGCCAAGAATTCCTAACTACAACTCTAGATCCACGCAATAAAAGACGAGAACAGCTATGTCACGCACGGTCCACTGCAAGAAATACGACAAAGAACTCCCTGCTCTGGCAGCGCCTCCCTACCCTGGGCCAAAGGGCCAGGAGATCTTCGAAACCGTCTCAAAGCAAGCCTGGGGCGAGTGGCAAGCCCAGCAGACCATGCTAATCAACGAAAAGCAGCTAAATATGATGAACGCCGACGATCGTAAATACCTGCAGAACCAGATGGATAGGTTCCTCAACAACGAAGATTTCGACCGCGCCGAGGGCTTCGTACCCGAAAGCGAGTAAATTCGCCGCCTCTCTTGACTAAAAAGCCCAGATTCTATTTAATACGCGGCTTGCGCAAAGTAGCGCCTCACCAAGGCTAACTTAGATTTTGAGCGTCGCGAGCGAAGTTAGGACGAGGCAAAGGCCGAATCAAATGAGGGGGCGTACTTGAGTACGTGACCGAGAGAGATATCAGACTTTAACGAGATAATACCGAGCACAGCAGATCAAAAAATGCTCAGATAACTCAGTTGGGTGAGACCCAGCGTTTTGGAAGCGATAGCTTCCAGCGATAGTCGAACGACAGCAATCTATGATCGCTGGCTGGAATGAGCAGAGGAGCAATGCGAAGCATCGCCAACACGTGCAGGATGCACGCATTTAGCAGAAGTATTAATACGCCCAGGTAGCTCAGTCGGTAGAGCAGAGGACTGAAAATCCTCGTGTCGGTGGTTCGATTCCGCCCCTGGGCACCATTTTTTAGTTATATTTCAAATAGTTAGCGAAACTCTTCGTTCCATATTTCTATAGCACACCTATAGCACACCGCTAGTATTCCCGTTTTATTGATTGTACAGTTAACGAAAAGCAGAAATAGCTATTCGGAATCGCCTTTATGCGAGAAGCAATCAGCGTACTCGACAAGAAAGTTAATCTTTATAAAAGAGGCCGCAGCAATAAGTGGCAAGCAGCCATCAAGCTTAAAAATGGGAAGTGGGAACGCTTTTCTACGGGCACTGATGACGAAGCCCAAGCCAAAGAGAAAGCACTAAAACTATTCTATGGCGCAGAAGCCAAAGCTGAAAATAAACTCCCTCAAAGTACTCGCAAGTTTCGTAATGTTGCCAAATTTGCTGCTGATCGCATGCAGACTGAATTGGATGGCGGCAGCGGCAAAGTCACCTACAAAGACTATATCCGCGTAATAAACAATTATTTGATCCCATTCTTTGGCAAGTACGACATTGCCAATGTGAACGTGAAGCTTCTAAAAGAATACGAAGCGTGGCGAGATGCCAAGATGGGACTTGAGATTGAGGAACGAATTCGCACCAAGACTAAGAAGCTAGCCAAAAAGCCTACTCAAGCCAAAATTGCGAAACAAATCCCCAAAGCAAAATTCAAAGCCAAGCAGAGCACTATCAATACTCACAATTCAGCATTGAACCGTGTTTTTGATGAGGCATTAGTTCATGGCTGGATTACAGAATCAATAAAACCCAAACTTCTTAATAAAGGCATTAAGAGCGAGAGTCGTGGTGCATTCACTAATGACGAGTGGAACTTCATCTGTATGAACATGTGGGACTGGTCGCAAATGGGCCACAAGCAAGAGACACGCGAACTGCGAGAAGTAATGTTCGACTACGTTGGCTTCCTAGGCCACACAGGCGTAAGAGCAGGCACAGAAGCTTACAACTTGAAATGGAAGAATCTCTCACTGTTTGGTTCAGGTAAGAAAAACTCAATAGACTATCTAGCGGTGAACGTTGACGGCAAACGCGGCAAAAGAGAGCTGGTCGCTAGAGATGTGGTGAAGGCTCATTTGGAGAGGATCATTGAGTATCATCCCCGAATCAAGCACAAGACAGTTGAGTCAGCCATAAAAGCCAAACTGGATGAATACGTCTTTGTGGATCGAAGCGGCGAACGAGTTACTACTGCAAACCTACGAAGGGCATTTAGACTTTTCCTTGAACACCACAATATGAGAGCAGGGGCGGATGGCAAGAACCGCTCTTTGTATAGCTTGCGGCATACATACGCAACATCTGCATTGGCGGCTGGCCGGGACATACACAAGCTGGCTGTTCAGATGGGCACCAGTGTTGAGATGCTTGAGAAGTTCTACAGCAAGGTTAGCGCAAGAATGAATGCCGCTGAGCATGCTGGTCGAAAAGCCTAATAGTAAGAATATGAATCCAAAATATTTTGGACTCTGAACAGCTCGCTACATTTTTTCGAAGTAGATATTACAATAAGCATATTTGGCTACTAGGAATATCGAAATGAAAGACCTGATTGAAAATGTATTACCAGAAATATTAGCCGTTACATTTACATTAGTTCTCATGATAATTGGCTACGTGCTTCTATCATTCGGAATTGAAGTAACTAAGTCTCCATATTTTTCGACGCTAGCTGAAAAGGCCGCCAAAGGGGAAATTGATTTATTGCCTATTACAGTGGTGGTGGCCATATCTCTTTTCATTGTAAGAGAGACATTAGACTACTACAGAAAAAGCAAGGAAGCCGGAAGAAAGCGAGAAGCTTACAAACTGCTAATTTCCGAAGAACTAGAATTAAACCTATGGGCACAAAAGAGAATACTTTCAATAGTTACTGACATTGAAGATGAAGAAGGAAATTACCCTAACGCAAGTTACACGCTTACCGTCAAGGAGTCTGGCAAAGAGTACATACAGGGGAACGAAGATGGAAAACTGATATTTGGCTGCCCTGTACCAGTAGTTCATGATAGATATTACGAAAAGTTAATATCTCATATCGCCGAACTGGATGCAGCTTTCTTTAAACTTTCTCAATCTTGCTATGAAGAAGTTAGAAATTTGGCACATGTAAGGAGTGGACTCATCGAAGCGTTACTGGCTGAAGAGAACAATGAGCCCTATCCTCATGATATTAGAAAAAGCGGCTTCTTGGACTATGCAAAAAACGAACTACCAATGATTTATGATGCAATGAATGCTCTATACAGAGAATGTGCAGGTAAAGAACTTACGGAAGCACGTCTGAGATAGTTAAGCGGATTTTTGAGAGAGGAAACAAGAATGCCATTAATGCATATAATAATAAGGGGGAAATGGAAATCTCCAGGTGATTCAAAAGACCGCAGCAAAGATGACACTCACGAAATTAAGCGCCGAATTCTCAAAGAAATAAAAAAATGTAACTATGAGAAAATAGTTGGAAGAAACCCTGATTTGGATATCAATCCCAAAACCGGAAAAATTGTTTTAAAAGGGCAAGGAGACTTTTCTGGAGGGCTCTACGAATCAAATATTGATAGCGAAAACTATTTCATATCTATGCTAATTGGTTCTCCGCCATTCTTAACTAAAGATGGCTCCCCGGAAGCTGATGAGCTCTACATTATTCCTAATGAAGACCAAGTAATATTGAGCCTAATAGATTACATAATTGAGTACGACTTAGACAAAAATGTACTAGTACTGATACGCTAACAACGCCTTGCGCTAAATCCCAACCAACTCAACCGCATTCTTAAGCTTGTCCACACTCACGTCTATATATCTTTGGGTCGTCACCATACTGCTATGGCGCGCCAACTCTTGAATCACACGCACTGACACACCCTTCTCGCTGAGATTAGTAATAAAGCTACGTCTACCACTGTGGCTTGAAGCATTCTCAATATGAGCTTGCTGATATAAGAATCTGAAGAGGTTCTGGACAGTCTGTGAGCTGAACCCTTGCCTCGTTTTTTGTGAGCGAAGCAGATGCCCTTCCCTATTGTTCAGCAAGTGCGGGTTCGTATTGATGTACTGCCCTATTTCCTTTCGTAGCGCCTCGCTAACGACTACTTGCTGATCTGACTTGCCCTTAGTCTGGAATGATTTCAGGTAGATTGTGTCTTTTACTTCGCCAGGCTCTGAGATTACATCGCAGACCTTGAGCGCGGCGATCTCTAAACTTCTTAAACCAGCCAAGAACGAAAATAATACGATTAGCCTATTTCTCTCTCGGTGCCTCGTAAATCGTACTATCTTTAGCAATCTCTTCAGCTCTTCCTGATCCAGCACTTTCGCTTGCTTCATCTTTCTCTAGCTCCTCACCGATTAACGGACTGATGATAACCTTACGTACTAAGAGCATGTCTTGTAATTGTTCTGCTGTTAGCTTCCAGTTTCTGCTCATTGCCTTCTAATAATGTTTGGTTTCGTTAACAACAATACTAGTTTCAAACTTTTCGGATTCCTACTTATATCTAGAATGATTGTTATGTATTGCTTTAACTGGCTTCACGCTGATTTCGTGTGGAACTCTGTAGAACCACACGTTAGTACCTTTGACGAAACTAGGTATATGTAAGTAGACATTACTTTCTGTCGCAAATAGCTGTAAGCGCGTTATAGAGAACCCAATTGGGCAGAACTAGTGCTTAACGCTGTAAGAACTCGCTTATGGAGGTAAATACATATGCACTAACAAGGAGAACGAATGAGACTGTACGAATTTTTTAATATGGGGAATCCAACAATTATTGGGCAGGCTAGGAAGATTGACCGAATTTGGAGCTTCCAGCCAATCAGCCAGAAAGATATGAATTGGTTGGTCAGGTTGAGTAAGGATGAAGCCTTTATAGGCAAGCTGTACTGGCACTCTCAACAGATGAACCACAGATCACCTGCACAAACAGATCATCAACTACTAAACGATGCAGGCACATGCGCTAGCGCATACATAGCTCTGCGAGACGTACAGAGGCAATTAGAGCGAAAAGGTGCCGGAATTCGCTAAAAACAGGCCGTTTGAGCGCTTAATTCGTTAGTTTTGCTAAGTAAGTAGTATGGAAATACTACAATTAACAGACTCAACAGCTCACAACAATGCTCGCTTAAACGCATTCTATGACGCCGCAAACTTCATTCTAGCTGGCGACAGCATTGCGCCTGAAGATAAGCTGCACTTCTTCGTTACAGCGCATTTCAGCAAAGCCAAGCAGGTAGACGTACACAAGTGCTGTTCGCATTTTCGCAACCGTATTGATCGCTTAGTGCATGGCAGAACTAAGCAGCGCCTCTACAAGGCATTGTGGCTTGAAGAAGGCCAGCAGCTTAATACTAGTGCTCGCGACACAACACACGCACATTGGTTGATTGAGTGGCCAGCGAACATTTCAGATAATGCTTTTAGGTATGTGTTTGTTGAGCTGTGGTCTGAAATCTGCGGTGACGCGAATATAAAATTCAAACATGTCCAGCTAGAGCTGGGTGGCGTGCTTGGCGTAGTTAACTACTGCCTCAAAGAAAGTGACATGGGAAATACTGGCGTATTTGTTGAGCTATGCTCAGATAATGCGAAACTGCAAAAGAATCGCCAAGCTGTAAAAGAAAAGCAGCGATAAGCACATAGTAGCCGTAAGCGGCATGGGACAGTTTGCAAAGCGAGCGCCCCGTAGAATGCCGCTGACATAGGCTACTAAACTGCAAATCGCGGTGATAATCGAAACTGTTTTAATTAACAGTGCAGTTACTATCGCCAAAATAAAGTGAATACTAAAATAGAGATTATTGGAAAAGGAGGAGCTATTGAAAGGAATCAAACTAATTGAAAACATAAGAATGGAACTCAACAAAAGAGAAGTGATGCCTATATCGGATAACGAATTCAGCAAGCAGTACCTTAATAGGAGCAGAAGCTACATCTCTGTAATGAAGCACAAGCAACTAGACATTTCGGAGTCTGCCTTATTGGCTCTATACAGGAATTTAAATGGCTTGAGCATTACTTGGAGGGAAATAGCGGAGTCGTCTTCTATGTCTACATCAAGCAGGACATGGCACAACCACTTGCTGTTTAAGCGATTATCTGAGGTGGTATTGAGCGATATTACTGCGGAATCAATACACTAGGCTCACAATCAGACCAAAACAGGCAATTCGTAAGTGGTTTGGTTGGTTTGGTTGGTTTGGAAGAAATTACGGCTCTCGATGGGCTTATTACTTAATTTAAGTAATAGCAGTTTTTGGCTTCGTATTACCCCGTGAAACTATCAAGTAATACCTGCTCTTTAGACAAGAGGCCTTGCCAGTCATCCACTTTGAACGTCTCCTCTATGACTTCAATACATGCCTTGTATTTCGGCGGTATTTGGCTGCGATTACCAGCAAAAGCGAGGTCATTTGCCGTTTGGAATGCCGTTAGATATACCCAAATATTATGGTTTATTAGGTACACGAGGCTGAGAGTATCAAACTGCCTGCGAGTGAACTTGTTGCCTTCGCGGAAGTTCAAATCACCTAAAGTCAGTCGATCACCAAGCGGCGAGTTGAATGGTACTGGCTCCTGACTGCCCACAAGCTTTTTGCTCTGAGGTGTTTGTACTTTACCAATACCCCAACCATTTTCATCCAAACCAAAGGCGGGCGAAGTGTTGTACTGCTCATTTACTGAAGCGAGTCTAATAGGGCTTGCACTGTCATAGCTTATACGCAGATTAGGGTTTATTTCTGCGCGAATGGCCTGCTGGATAGCTGTATACATCACAGCCCATGGCGCAGTCGATATACCCAAGAAATGTATCCAATCGCGCCCTTTCCTGAAGGCATCATCGTCACGCATCGTTAACAATGGCTCTAATACAGCTCGCAATCCAAGCTTTTTCCCAATTACACTGGTACAGGCATACCCAGCGCAATCAAACCATTTCACGGCCTTCCACCACTTAATCATACCCGCAGCATCTAGCCCCTGTATGACATTGAGCCACTTGGTGCGGCCTTGGCGGTGGCTATCAATGAACTGCAGATTTTCTACTGTCATATCCGTTAGCTGCTTATCTGTGCACTTGTGAAAAGGCGACGATTTACCAAGGCTTCCTGTAGCCCAAAGCGGCATATCCAGTGTCATTGCATAGTTTGTGTAAGTCTCCAGCCAAGTAACAATCCATTTCCTAGCGTCATATGCACTACGCCAAGCAGCACAAGCATCGTTTCCGCTCATACCAGCAACCAAACCATCCAAACCTTCCAGTTTACCTTTGCCGATTTGGTAGCCTCCGCTATCGCCTATCAGTACTCCATCTGTGCGGCCACGTTGCGTCACAGCATTGTTAAATTGCTTTCCTACCTTGTACTGGCCGATGGAGTGCAGAAAATGCTCATGGTGCCAGAGGTTTGAGGATTTTAGCCAAAAAGCAAAGTCATCTAATGTAAGGCCATCGGGCAATTGGCGATCATTTGGCAGAGTGGAGGCAATGGCATCTACATACATACTATTGATTGCTGGCGTAAAAACAGCGTAATCAGGACTGATAATGCTCATGGGTCTTATCCTCAGGCATCCGGCCATTTGGTCGCTATTTCTTGTTCTACATAGAAAATCTCTTCTTCTTCGGCCATGCGATCCTGATCCTGATCTTCGTACTCATCGATAACACTTGTTGGTTTATAGCGGATAAACGGAGCTGTCGATCTATTGTCGTCTTTGTCTAGCGTGGGAATGTGAATTTCATGCTCCCCACCAGTGCCAACTGTCTTGAAACAGATACGCATCACATCATCGTTCACAGCTAGCGAAACATCGCCTTCAACTTCTAACAAGGAAATACTTCGCATTACTGGTGCCCAATCTTTTGAAGCGAACAAAACAGTAACTTCATTGCCAGTTACCTTATTCCCATCAAGGGCAACGGCTTCTTCACTTTCAAATTCGTCATTTTTGAAGATAAATTCGACGGCAATACCCTCATGCCCAAACGTCACCTTGAGAGAAAATTGAGGAGGTCTCTTCAAATACAGCCCTTGTTCGCTAAACCACTCATCCATGAATTCATCACTGAACCGCTGGAACCACGAATGCGGCAATTCAACTTTCCATTTTGATTTGAATACATACTTTGGATTGAGCGTTACTTGGTCTATTGGTTGCGGAAGAGTCTCGTAGAATGGCCAGAATTGAAGATGGATTCTGGCGTGGGGCAAGATACGGTGCTCTAGCATCAACACGTGTGAGGCCGAGTTATCGCCTTTGTACTTGGAAAACTGGCCTGATTCGCCAGCATCATACAGATTAAAATCAAGCTCTCGTAAGCACCTACGCTCAATAATGGCACGTTGAACAGGCGGTAAAAACACGTCCTGATCGCAACCATCCAATACCAAACCAACCAACTTAACCAAACTAACTACGCCAGAATTAGCTCTCATAGGGCTAAGCACGAATTGCCCCGTACTGTGCTGATACATAACGCGGCGAAGGGATTTAAATTTCTTCGACTTGCCATCCTCGACCAACGTACTCTTATCAACCAATTGCTTGGTCATTTTTTTCAAATGCTTAGGTAAACACTGTGTTTGGATCAGCTCAAGTAAAGGCCGAATAGCTGGCTGTGCTGCATCAAATCGCCCACGGTAGTTACTAATCAACATGGTTTCGATCAGCTTCTTGTCATGCTTCGTAGCAACCCACTTAACTTCAGCGTCAGTGCGCTTAACAAGCAATAGGCTGTAGTCATGCTCATCAGTGGAGAAATACTCTGCTACATCCAGCGGCTTTAAAGAGGCAGTCTCATAGAACAGCCTCGCAGCATTGAGCAAATACTCACCAATCAGTTTTTTGTTCGCTGCCTTTTGGGCTGGCGAACGCAATATGCCGCCACCTTCATCGACAGGCTCTTCCCCTAATCTATACCCCGCCAAGGCTGACAGACCATTTGATTGATCGATAAAGTTGGTTAACTTGGCAGCACCATTTTTTTCGTACTGCTTAGGATTCGCCTCAAACTCTCGATGTACAGAGTTAAGGGCGCGGCTATAGGTATCAATTTTTTGATTAGAGAGATTATTGATGCCAAAGGTGATCCGCATCAATGGGCCGTAATTTGTACCGTAATTGACCTTTTTTGGCTTCCGAGGCAACAGCGAATATTCCTGATCCAAGAAGCCTTCGATCTCATTCGCGTCACGCCACCACAGGTATAATTCGCTTAGAAGCCCATACAGAGACGTAGTAGATTGGCGCACATCTGCACTAACTACTCCGCTTTTCTGTTGAAGTGCTGAGAGCTGATTTTTTACAGAGTTAAGCTGCTTGTCGTTTTGCACCATAGGCCTACCAAAACCGCTATTACTTAAATTAAGAGATAGCAGCTTAATGAAATCTGCTCCAAAGGCCAAATTACATGGTTAACTTGGTAAGAATGGTTAGGTTTGGTTGGTTACTTGGTGAGCGCGAATACGGAGTTGGATTAGGCTAATATCTGCGGTGAAGTTCCACCAAACCAACCAAACCAACCAAACCAACCAAGTTAATTGCCCTGATAGCCCCATTCTTAGGTGGCTTGCATCCTCTCACATACAAATTGTGTACGAACACCGCCTCATACTCTACTAGACGGTTTGTCGCGGGGATTAGAGGCTCATTACTAGTAGTTTAGTTGCTTGATTCTAACGTTGCTTAGGCCCTGTCTACTAGAATCGAGCAAGACGGAAGGCGCGAAAATTGTCATCTACCGTTTCCCTCCAAGCTTCCACTCCGCGTAGACGGTGTCGGCGTTAACAGCGTCAATGCCCAAAATCGCAAATATTTCTATACGTATTTCATTCCGTGTTTTACCTGAAAGGAGTGTAGATTCGATCTCGCCCCAGTGCTTATTGGTAAGGCTAAGAGATTCATCTAGCACCTCACGGTTAACTCTCAAATAGCGCAATGCATCCCGAGGGTACACACCCAAGAGGAAGTATAAGAATTTTTTCAATACTGCATCCATCTCCGCATTCATGATTAGTCATCTTTTTCTATCGGAACGCAATACCATATTCCCGTTATGATAAACATACAATGAGTGCCCCCTAATCAGACACCTTCGTGCACAATAAGTGCACGAAGGTGTCTGAGACTCTACAAGACGCTTTGTCGCCGAGTTTTGAGCTCAATACTAGCAGTTAGTAAGCTGACTCTGATATTGCTTAGACCCTATTGAGTAAAATCGAGCAATATTGATGGAAGGGCGTGAATTGTAATTTCCGATAATAGGTATTATCGGAAGTGTATTCAATGGATACTCACTATCGCTGTATTTTTTACTTTGACTCCTTTTCTTCGTCCCGACACAGTTCATCTGGAAACTCCAACTCGATTGTCGTGTGAGCGAATCGAAATTTGTCCAAGATTCGCGCGATTTCCTCCTTGACCTCGACTTGTGCAACGCCTTCCATTGGTGAGTCCATAACCAAATGCGCCGTGTATACAGTTGATTCCCCATCGAGCGACCAAGCATGTTCGTGGTGTATAGAAGTTACTGACTTAAGTGACAATAGTTCGCTGCGAACTCTTTCAATCTGTCCCTGTTCAGGCACAGCCTGAAGAAAGAGTTTTACGGCTTGTGCAGTATTCCGTACAACGTTAAACAAAATGAAGAGAGTAAAGCCCACAGCGAGCAAAGCATCCAGAATTGGAATTTCAGCGAACATCAGCACAATAGACACAATGAGAACTGCCACCCACCCAAGAACATCTTCAAGTAGATGCCAGTTGAGAACCCTTTCGTTGAGCGTTGTGCCGGCACTGAGCTTATACGCGGCAAATCCGTTTACGGCCACTCCCAATATAGCCAATCCCAGCATCCCTTCGACAGCAGGCATTACCGGATCAAATAGCCTTGGAATAGCCTGCAGCAACACCCAGAAGGAACCCAGAATGAGTACTACTCCATTTATTAATGCACCCAGCAGAGACAGACGTTTATAACCGTAGGTAAAAGAAGCACTAGCCTCTTTATGCGCTAACCGATTCAGAATCCACGCTGATCCAATCGACAAACTATCACCCAGGTCATGTACTGCATCTGCCATGATTGCTGTGCTATTGGTAAGCATGCCACCCGCGAATTCAATAATCGTGAATCCAACATTCAGCGCGAACGCCCAGCCAATCCTTTGACTGCTCTGCTCACTACTATGCGAATGATCGTGCATCGTAATACCCTATAGTGCTTTCATGCTGCGATTTTTGTTTACGATCAAATACAGAGCCGGCAGCAATACAAGCGTCAGTAGAGTTGAGGAAACTATTCCGCCGATAACGACAGTAGCCAACGGCCGTTGAACTTCAGCCCCTATACCAGTATTCAAAGCCATGGGAATAAACCCGAGACTGGCAACCAGAGCAGTCATCATTACCGGGCGCAATCGAGTCATGGCCCCCTCAATGATTGCAGGTCTTAATTCACCATTTTCCTGCCATAGGGCTTTTATAAAAGTGAGCATAACCAATCCATTGAGAACGGCGATACCAGATAACGCAATAAAGCCAACTCCTGCCGTTATAGACAGCGGCATTCCTCGCATCCACAGTGCGAGCACACCACCAGTCAAAGCAAGGGGTACACCAGTAAAAATGACTAGGGAGTCACGGATCGAACCGAGGACAACGAGCAGTAACCCGAATATGAGTAACAGCGTGGCGGGTACTACCAATGACAATCGTTGACTTGCTGATTCCAGTTGCTCGAAAGTACCGCCATACTCCACGAAATATCCCGCGGGAAAGTCAATCTGGTTAGTTACGGTTTCTTGAACCTCCGCAACAAATGAGCCTAAATCGCGACCTCTAACGTTGGCACTAACCACGACACGCCGCTGCCCATTCTCGCGACTGATACGATTAGGGGACGATACCAGTTCCGTATCCACCACTTCAGACAGGAGCACATAGCCAGCCTCATTTGCAGAAATGGGCACTGGAATAGGCAACCTGCCAATTCTATCCATATCGGTGCGCATCTCTTCCGGCAAGCGCACAACAAGAGGGAAGCGACGATCGCCTTCATAAATCAGGCCGACAGATTCGCCTCCAATTGCTACGCTAATCAGGTGTTGGGCATCCCGTATACTGAGGCCATAACGAGACAGCACTTCCCGTTTTGGCGTGAGCGTGAGCATGGGAAGCCCGTCCGTCTGCTCAATCCTGGCATCGGCAGCACCATCGATTTGCTCGACAACCTCGAGGATTTCTTGCGCCGTGATATTAAGTTGATCGAGGTCCTCCCCAAACACCATGACGCCAAGATCGGATCGCACTCCGGATATCAGCTCATTAAAACGCATTTGGATGGGCTGCGTTACTTCATAGATTTGACCCGGAAGTTCTGCAAGCGTTTCTTCCCACTCTTCCAACAATTCACTTTTCACCCGAAGTGGGTCGGGCCATTGGCTTCTGTCTTTGAGAATAACAAAAGTATCCGAAATGCTCGGAGGCATGGGATCAGACGCGATCTCTGGTGTACCAATTCTGGAAAACACGTCCTGCACTTCAGGAAAATCTAGCAATCGGCGCTCGAGGATGTCCTGCATCTCAATGGACTGTTGGAGGCTGGTACCCGGCGGGCGCAGTGCCTGCACCGTCACATCGCCCTCATCAAGCTGGGGAATGAATTCCGAACCCATGTTGCTTGCCAGCCATCCGGCACCGCCGACTGCAGACAGAGCAACCACCACAACGAGCCAACGAAACTGTAAGGAGATTTGTAACACTGGTTTGTAAACCCATTCGGCACCCCGCATGATGGGATTCTTTTTCTCAGAGACCTTACCGGTTATAAATAACGCGACTGCCGCAGGCACGAAAGTCAGCGAGAGAATCATTGCGAAGATCAGAGCCATGATGACGGTGAGCGCCATCGGATGAAACATTTTTCCTTCAATGCCGGTGAGAGAAAATATAGGAATGTAAACCAGAGTGATGATCGCCACTCCGAAGAGGCTGGGTCGGATGACTTCGTTGGTCGCCTCATAAACGACTTGCAACCGCTCTTCTAAACTCAGCGATGGTTTTCCCTTATTTGCCATGCCCAGCCTGCGTATTGAATTCTCGACGATGATCACTGCTCCATCCACGATCAATCCGAAATCGAGAGCCCCCAGACTCATTAGGTTTGCCGAAACACCTGTCTCAACCATTCCAGATATCGTGGCTAGCATGCTGATAGGAATCACAGTCGCTGTAACAAGGGCAGCACGAAAGTTGCCCAGCAGCAGAAACAGAATGACGATTACTAGAAGTGCACCCACAACGAGGTTTTCCTCGACTGTAGATATCGTGTTTTCAACCAGTATAGTTCGATCATAGAGCGCCTCTGCTACTACACCATTCGGCAATGTGGTGTTTATTTCTTCGAGCTTCTCGGCCACTTGCCTAGCCACAGTGCGTGAATTTTCACCTAACAACATAAATGCTGTGCCAATTACCGCTTCCTGTCCAGCATGAGTGGCTGCCCCCGTTCTGAGCTCACGACCAATATTAACTTCAGCTACATCTTTCACCCGGACAGGTATGCTGTTTCGGGTCACAATACTTACTTGTTCGATATCACTAATAGTTTTCAGTTGCCCCGGAGAACGCACCATGAGTTGTTGGCCATTTCGTTCAATGTAGCCAGCTCCCTGATTAATATTGTTATCCCAAAGTGCAGACAACAGTTCTGGCAAAGTTATTCCCCAACGCAACATTTTCGCGGGATCAGGGGTTACGTGGTATTGCTTCTCAAACCCACCGCTGGTGTTAATCTCTGTTACACCGTCTACCAGAATTAGTTGTCGCTTGATAATCCAATCCTGTATCTCCCTCAATGCAAACAGATCATAAGGCTCTCCGTTCGGCTGTACTGCGCCCTCTTCGGCCCGTACTGTGTACATGAATATTTCACCAAGGCCCGAAGAAATTGGCCCCATCTCCGGCTCTAGGCCAACAGGCAGTTGACTCTTGATCGCTCCCAATCGTGAATTCACAAGATTGCGAGCAAAATAAATATCTGTGCCTTCTTCAAACACCACAGTCACTTGAGACAAACCATAGGCCGAAAGCGACCGGGTATAAGAAAGCTGCGGCAATCCCGCCAGTGCAGTTTCGATGGGAAAGGTAACTCGTTGTTCCGATTCCAGCGGTGAGTACCCTGATGCTTCGGTATTGATCTGAACCTGTACGTTAGTAATGTCAGGCACGGCGTCAATAGACAGATTTTGAAAATTCCATACGCCGAATCCACAAATTGCCACTACCACCATCATGACGATCCAACGGCTGCTAATCATATGTTTGATAATTCTCTCAAGCATGAGATGGTCTCCTAGTGATCATGTTCGACGCCTTCTTTTTCAAGATCCGCCTTGATCAAGTAACTGTTAGAAACCACATAGCGTTCGCCTACTTCAAGACCCACCAAAACCTCAGTCAAAAATGGGTCGGAACGACCGAGTGTGACAACCCGCGGCTCATAGGTCTCGCCTTCGAGCACGAATACAACCTGATTACCCTCATAGGTCTGTAACGCGTCGTTTCTGATAGCGAGTTCAACCTCGCTGGATTCAAAATGAACAAATCCTTCAATCAGTAATCCTGGCGTCCACATAGAATCGGAATTTTCCAACGGCACCCGAGCTATAACCGTAGGAGATTCTCCCTGACTGGGATTGATATAACGGATGGTGCTCTCTGCAGTGCGATCATCCATTTGAATAGTCACAGACATTCCTGTGCGAACCTGCTGCGAGTCACCGGGAAAAACAGTGAGATCAACCCAGATGTCTTCATAGTTAGCTATGGTCAACAAGGATTGTCCGGATGCTAATTCTCCGGTATTGGCATGTTTCTCAACCACTATGCCGCTTAAAGGAGCGCGGATTTCATAGTTCTGCAAACTACTGTTTGCCTCGATAACTGCTATGACCTGCCCCGCTTCGACGCTGTCACCCAGCGCAGGAGCCATCGAAACAATCATGCCGGGATATCGTGCATAAACATGGCTTATGCCTTGAGGGTCAGGCATGGTCCTGCCATAAAGCAGCAAACTTCGGTTAATCACACCGTCGCCTACCAGCTCTGTCCCTATACCCAGTTCCTCTGCCAGAATGGTGGAAATTTGCACTATCTCTTCCTCACTCTCTTCGTGTTCATGCTCTTCTTCTGCAGCGACAACATTTGTACTTGCGAACACAGCTACTGAAATAAGTAGACTAGATAGAAAAATACTTCTAACACACATGTAGCGAATTACCGTTTTCATGATCTTATCCTCGTTATTGTCCTGACAGTGGAATTCCACTGAGCCGCTCAATTTCTGCTCGAATTTTGTGAGCATTGCTGGCGCTTGAGATGAGTGAAAGCTGAGCATCCAAAAACTCTTGCTGCGCACTTATTAGCTCGACATAACTGTAATTGCCGACCGCATACGCTGACTGCGTTTGCTGCTGCACATTTTGAAGAACTGGAATAACTTGTTGTTGCAGGCTGTTAACTTCTGTAATTGCTTGTCGCAACGACTGATGCAGCGATCGAATTTCGCCTTCAATTGCATTAAGCGCTGTGAGTCGACGCGCTTCTACTTCCTGCAAATTAGCACGCGCTGTTCGCATGGCGCCTGATGCGCGAGCTTTATTAGAGAGTGGTATCGTGACACCGAAAGCTAATCCGGTATCATCAAATTCCTTCAGGTGCTGAATTCCCGCCGACCATGATATGTCGCCTTGCTGGCGTGTTTGCGCTAATTGAAGTTGCGCTTCTAGAAGGCGGGCTTCAGCAGCGAAGTACTCAATATCAGGATTCTCTGACAATTCCGACAAAATTGATTCAATCGATCCGACTTGTCCAACGGATAAGAAGTCAGCATCCACCGCGTCAAATCTTGGAAAGTTATTCGCCCACATATTAGCGAGACGAATACTTGAACTCTCAAGTCTGGCAGTCGCGGCTTGCTCAGCTAAGCGCGCTCGCAGCAATGCTGAATTCGCTCTATCCAGTTCTAACTGTGGTGCCTGACCAGCAGTGACTAATGGTTGGATGATATTGATAGTCTGTTCAGCTATAGCTGTGTACTGCGACTGCAACTCCACTTGCTCTTGGGTAGTTGCTACGTCAATAAACCTTCGGACTACTTCCACAAGTAAATCAAGTTCAACAACTCGTTGCTCTGCATCTAAGGCTTCAATTCTTCGACTCACTACACCTACCCGAGCCGCCCTCTTACCACCCATTTCAACGACGTTGGACAGCCTCAAGGTTGCCTCTGCCCCGGTAAAATCTCTAATATCGCCGGTGCCGAGAGCGTTCTCTACTTCGGCTCCTATCGTGAAGGCTGGTCTTAAGTCAGCAATTTCTCTAGTACCCTGTAATGCCTCATTGCGAAGTGGAAAACTCCGCAGGCTAGGATGGGCTTCAATTGTGGCATTCAGCGCATTACGCAACGAGATAGTGCCAGTCAGCATATCCTGAGCATTTGACGCTGGGCCTATGACTGCAGCACACACCACAATCACTAAGCAATTCATGTTCATTAGTTTTCCCCTGCAAATAGCCGGTATAGGCAACGACTCAAAAAAGAGTTCGAGCCAACTTACTTAGATAGTCTTCAGGCTAATACAGGAGGTGCGCGAGTGAGAGGACGAAGTGTTGCTGGTTTATTGGGAAGAGTCTCGGGCGGGTGAAGCAAGAATAGAATTGGAGACAGGGATACAGCTACAGTTGAGTAGCTATTAAATGATGCGACTGCATCTATTGAAATTTTGGAACTTTTATCTCGCAGAGTATCTAGAGAAAGCTCACTCTCTATATCCGATTGATCAGCTTCGGCAATCCCGCTAATTAAATCAATTTCGCTTGGATGCGAGTCGTTAGTTTCGAAGTGAATTGATACAGGAGCTTCATCTCCATCGAGGCAGTAGCGGAGATGGATGTGTGAAGAACTGGCAATCAACAGCAGCAGCACGGCCAAAAACGCCGGTATACTTTGTACTGTGTTGATTTGCTTTTTCATATCTGACCAGAGTATCTCACATCTGCGTGGGATTAAACCCAAATATGCATAGCATAGGTGCAGAGCCTAATGTGCCAAAGGCACCAATTTTGTCGAGAGCCAGAAAATTCATAGAGATTCTGTAAACCGCCTTTATGGAAAGTGCCTGTGCCTGTACTTGTACTTGTACTTGTACTTGTACTTGTACTTGTACTTGTACTTGTACTTGTATATCGGACATTATGTATCCTGTAGTAACTACAAGGTCAAGCACATTGCGGGCACTTTTATGACAAAGTCTTTGCTTATTGGTGAACTCTCTACACGGACACGCGTTAATATCGAAACTATTCGCTTCTACGAAAAGCAGAACATCTTACCTGTCCCTGCTCGCAGCGCTGCGGGTAGACGCATCTATGATGATGCGGATGTAAAGCGTCTTAACTTCATCCATCGCTGCCGAGGCTTAGGTTTTTCTCTAAAGGAAATTATGAGTTTGTTGAGCTTGGTAGATGATGGAAATTACACTTGCAAACAGATACACGAATTGACCGCTACTCACGCAGCAGACGTCAAAGAAAAGATTCAAACTCTTCAACAAATGGAATTAGTATTGGAAGAAATGATAGAGCACTGCAGCAAGGGCGATGTGCCTGAGTGCCCGATCATTGACAGTCTATTTTCTAACTAGCTCTTCAAGTTTTTGCTGTAAATCAGCAGCTTCGATTATTCCTACAGAGCGAAATAGCTCATTACCTTCGGAACTCAGTATCACCAACGTAGGCATTCCCACGACTTGGTATGTAGTAGCCGTCTGTGGATACTCGTCGGTATCAACTTCCACGAACACGTAGCTACTAAGGGCTTCCTGTACAGCTGAATCAGAAAAAACCTGCTCTTCGAGTATTTTGCAAGCCAAACACCACTCCGCCGAGAAGTCTACAAACACCAATTTAGATTCTCGTTGTGCCGTTGCTAATGCCTCTTCAACGGGCGAAACTTCTGCTTCTCCCCGTTCATCAGATTCCAGCGCATCAGGAGGTTCTATTCCGGGCGAATATCCGAGTTCGGTAATTTGCAGATACATATCCTCGAGCGTAACTCGAGCGGGATCGTAACTCAGAGTAAAAGCATCTCTCTCCAAGTTAACTACAATATTATCTTCTTCTATTCCTGGCAGCTCTGACAGAGCTACTACGACGCTGTCGGGTCAGCTCATTCAAGTGACGCCGCCACGGCTCTTCATCATACCTTCGACGAACAATGTGACGTGCGACATTTCTGCTTCAACGGCCAAAGCTTTGACCGAGAATGAGAGCATCAATCCTGCTACAGCAATAGCGAGAGCCTTAACAATGTTATTAGTGCGCTTATTCATTGGGGGCGGAAAATATTTCATTAAAGGATTCGTAGCCCAATAGTAGTACCTGAACCTACTACAGGAACAAGCAATTCCTCTAATATCTAAGAATTTTTTAGCACACTTCTTAGCACACTCTGTTTTCTAGCTTGCAACATATTGATTTAGTTAAAGAATCGGTCACGCTGTCTACTGAAAATCCTCGTGTCGGTGGTTCGATTCCGCCCCTGGGCACCAACTTCCAGTAACATCCCACTACCACTCTACCAAAATAACCTCTAAAGCCCAGTAAAAACTGGCATGTAGTTGCTACCTGTTTGATTGG
>Ga0213868_10000669_pt1 | contig 32711 bp, 34 predicted proteins | sample PICome_9_FD_160087 | JGI IMG/M metagenome (GOLD analysis project Ga0213868, IMG submission 160087) | Coastal seawater microbial communities near Pivers Island, North Carolina, United States - PICO127 | ecosystem: Environmental > Aquatic > Marine > Coastal | place: USA: North Carolina...
AAAGCGCAGAAACGCGATATTAAAGTAGCAATGAGTAATACATTTGGATTTGGCGGACACAACGCTTGTGTATTATTTAAAAAACTAGATTAAATCCCGAATGAGTATCATTCGTAACATATTAAAAAAATCCCGTTCTGATAAAGACGGGAATTTTTTTTTACAACTTCAACAGATTTTAGGTTATAAGCCAAAAAAAAAATCTATTTACCAAAAGGCATTTACCCATCGTTCTATGAATATCAAGGACAAAAAAGGGAATCCAATCAATTACGAACGTTTGGAGTTTGTAGGTGATGCGATGCTAGGTTCTGTGATTGCCTCTTATTTATATGGCGAAGTGCCACATGGCGATGAAGGTTATCTTACAAAGATGAGATCTAAAGTGGTCAGTCGTGAGCATTTAAATGAGCTTGGTAAAGAGTTAAAACTTATAGATTTAGTCACTAGTAGAATACCAAAAGAAAATTTCGGTAATAATATTCATGGTAACCTTTTTGAATCGCTTGTCGGAGCCATTTATTTGGACAAAGGTTACAAAGCTAGCGAGAAGTTTATCTACAAAAATGTTATACTTCCGCATGTAGATATTAGTAAACTTGAAGGTAAGGTCATTAGCTACAAAAGTTTGCTTATCGAATGGTGTCAAAAAGAAAAGAAAACGTTTAATTACGAAGTTTATGAAGATACAGGTAATGACTCTTTGAAGCATTTCTCAGTGAAACTTAGTATAGATGAAAAAGTAGTTTCAAAAGGACGTGCTACCTCAAAAAAGAAGGCCGAAGAAAAGGCTTCAAAACGTGCCTTTTTTGCATTTCAAACACAAATGACTAAACGCACTTAGTTCTTTAAAATAAAGTTATTTTTCGCAAACGTTTTCGTAAATAGTTATACTTAAGTTTTATATTAACTTAATGTTTGACATATCTTTATGCCTTATATTTACTTTGTGTTTATAAACGATAATATGGCATTGCATAAACTTTTAGTGGACGATTTTTATGATGACACTTACGTGTTAATTGCCGTGCATTGCAGATTAGAGGATTACCGTTTGGCGTATATGATTAATAAACATTTTGGTATTAATCTAGAAAGAAAAGAAAAAGATTTAGACCTTAATTATACATCTTCGTCTTACTCGGTTTATGAATGGTACAATGAAGCAAATGATACCATCTGGAATCTTATTGCAAATATTTGTAAAAAAGAAGAAGAAAGTATAACAAGTAGTGGTGTACTTTTTATTGATGATAAAAAAGTGACTAAAACTTACAATCTATTACCAGAATTAAAACAAGTTGATTACTTTATTAAAATAACCAATGATACTCATCAGGTTAATGAAAAGCTGATAATTAGTAAACTACAAAGTATTCCTCATATTATAACCAGTTATACAGTAGATTTGACTAAAATAAAATCCAAAGAACATTTAATTTTTTAGAATTAATGAAGAATAAGAAAACGAAGATAGTTGCAACGCTTGGACCAGCAACAAGCAGCAAGAAAGTTTTGAAACAAATGTTAGACGAAGGCGCAAATGTCTTTAGAATTAACTTTTCTCATGCCGATTATGATGGTGTAAAAGAGCGTATAAAAATGATACGTGAACTCAATGAAGAGTATGGATATAACGCAGCTATTTTAGGAGATTTACAAGGCCCAAAATTACGTGTTGGTAAGATGAAAGAAGAGGTTGTTGTAAACCCTGGTGACGAAATTATTTTTGCTACAGGAAAACGTTTTGAAGGCACTAAAGAGCGTGTTTATATGACTTACGATAATTTTCCTCAAGACGCAAAACCTGGTGAGAGTATTCTTTTAGATGACGGAAAACTAATTTTCGAAGTGGTATCTACAGATAAAAAATCTGAAGTCAAAGCTAAGGTTATTCAAGGAGGACCTTTAAAATCTAAAAAAGGAGTTAACCTTCCTAATACCAATATCTCGCAACCAGCATTAACAGAAAAAGACATTGAAGATGCTATTTTTGCCATCGGTCAGGAGGTCGATTGGTTAGCTTTATCTTTTGTGCGACATGCCGAAGATTTATTGGAACTGCAACAATTAATAAGCGAACATACCGAATATAAAATTCCTATTATAGCTAAGATTGAGAAACCTGAAGCAGTTGCCAATATCGATAAGATCGTGGCGTATTGTGACGGTTTAATGGTGGCTCGTGGAGATTTGGGTGTCGAAATACCAGCTGAAGAAGTACCATTAGTACAAAAACAATTGGTACTAAGAGCCAAACGCGCTCGTATTCCTGTGATTATTGCTACCCAGATGATGGAAACCATGATTACAAGTTTAACACCAACACGTGCAGAGGTTAATGATGTTGCCAATTCTGTAATGGATGGTGCTGATGCGGTTATGCTTTCTGGTGAAACATCTGTTGGTAAATATCCAGTTCAGGTCATCAGACAAATGGCTAATATCATCAAAAGTGTAGAGGATTCTCCACTAATTGAAGTGCCACAATTACCACCACATATTCGTACCAACAGATATATTACAAAAGCAATATGTTATCATGCTGCAAAAATGGCTAATGAGATTGATGCCAAAGCAATTTCTACATTGACTAATAGTGGTTACACCGCTTTTCAGATATCTGCTTGGCGGCCAAAGGCACATATACTTGTATTTAGCTCAAATAAGCGTATATTAACGCGTTTAAGTCTACTTTGGGGAGTAACCGCATTTCATTACGATAAGTTTGTGAGTACAGACGAAACCATTGAAGATGTAAATGCGATTGCTTGTAAAAAAGGCTATCTCGATGTTGGTGATATGCTAATTAGCTTAGCAGCGATGCCCATTAAAGATAAAGGCATGGTCAATACACTTAGAGTTACCGAGATTGAGAGTTGTAGTTTTTAGAGGAAGTTTCGTTTAACGTTTTCAAAACACAGTCAAGTTTATCAGTTAGTTAGATTTATTCTATAATCTCATAATCAATATCCAATTTTCTTAAGGCTCGTAATGTAGAACCAGAATTTTTATCACCAACCTGAATATCTACAGCATCACCTTCAACTAGAATATCTGTAAGTTCGTGAGCCAAAGACGCATTAATATTTAATGAAATTTCGGCAATACATTTGGCAATCGCTTTTTTATCGGGCCTTTGAGCATCACAAGATAATAGATTGATTTTCATAGTATTGGGTTTATTATTAAAGATAATGGATTTAAGACATTAATCGCTCTACAGAAAATACGGTATTATTATTCAGATTATAAAACCCAAACTCATTGGTATTTCAGGCGGTTTTGAGCATTAGCTTTTCTGGTTTAATAGTTTTGCGTTCTATAAATTCTTTATAAATGGGTTGTATATCGTCAACCATGACACGTATAACAGAGCCGCCAAGTAATAGGTCATCTTCGGTATCTGCATGCCATTGTAAATGCATATTAATGCTGTCGCGTTGCAATAACGCATACATTTTATCACTGTACAAGGTCGTAGACCCAACGTTTTTTTTGTACCAAGCGATATCACGTTCAATATTTTGACTCGATAAAACGGGTGCTATTTCTAAGAGTTTAGTCTTCATTTTTTTTCTTTGAAAGTGATGAGCCTATTCCTGCGCCCATGGCTATACCAACACCAAGCCACAATCCAAGATTGTCGGTAAGTATACCAACAAGAGTACCTAGACTTAAACCTAAGGCAATGCCTATTGATAGTTTATTGTTTTTTTTCATATGTCTGTATTTATTGTTTTTTATGGGTCACATACTCTTAACTATTAATCATTCTACTTGGTGATAAAATTTTGAACATGCTCATTTCATAAGGAGATATTTTATACAATTTACAAGAATAAATCCCAATGTATTTTAAAACTCAAATTTTAATTGAACACCTACAGATTTCTTTTCTTTTTCTGTGTGTTTCTTTTTAGGGGCCTCGTTATTTAAGTTAGATAAAGAAATTCCTAAAAGTCTAACAGAATTATTAAGTTTTTCTTGATAAAGTAAATCCTTCGCAGTTTCTAGAATTATAGCTTTGTCACTCACAAAATAAGGCAAAGTTTTACTACGTGTTTGTAAAGTAAAATCACTGTACTTAATCTTTAGTGTTATCGTTTTTCCTGAGACTTTACTTTTATGTAATCGCCGAGACACTTCTTCGGCGATATGCTCTATTTTTTCGAGCATAAATATTTCGGAAGACAAATTTTCGCTAAATGTACGTTCTGCAGCTAGTGATTTTCGAGTACGATTTGGTTTGACCTCACTAGTTTGATTACCACGGACAATATGGTAGTAATAGCCACCAGATCTTCCAAAGTTTTCAGTTAGATATTCTAGGGATTTAGATTTTAAATCTTTACCGGTAAAAATGCCTTTGTGATACATTTTTTCGGCAGTTACTTTACCTACGCCATAAAATTTTCGGATATCTAAGGCTTCTAAAAATTCTAAAACATCTTCTGGATTTACGGTTTTTTGTCCGTTAGGCTTATTGTAATCGCTCGCTATTTTAGCCACAAATTTATTGATAGAGATTCCAGCTGAAGCCGTCAAGCCTGTATTTTCAAAAATACGTTGTCTAATCTGTTGTGCAATTATAGATGCGCTAGGCATCCCGATTTTGTTTTGTGTGACGTCTAAATAGGCTTCATCTAAAGATAATGGTTCCACTAAATCAGTATAATTCAAAAATATTTTTCTAATTTTTTGAGAGACTTCTTTGTAACGTTCAAAATTGGTTTTGACAAAAATCAGTTCAGGACAGAGTTTTTCAGCCAAGCGTCCAGACATGGCACTTTTTACACCAAACTTTCGTGCTTCGTAACTTGCAGTACTGATGACACCACGTTTTCCACCACCACCAACCGCGATGGGTTTTCCTCTCAATTCAGGATTATCCAACTGCTCGACAGATGCATAAAAAGCATCCATATCTACGTGAATTATTTTCCGAATTGGTAAATCGTCTGGCATACTGTAAATTTAGGCAATATTATGACTGAAATAGAACGAAAATTTTTAGTAAAATCAGAGGCTTTTAAAGACCAAGCTTTTAACTCTTACGATATTAGGCAAGGGTTTTTGAATAGTGCTCCTGAACGCACCGTAAGAATCAGACTAAAAAATGACAAAGGTCTTTTGACCATAAAAGGAAAATCATCTGCTGATGGCTTAAGCCGATTTGAATGGGAAAAAGAAATACCTAAAACGGATGCAGAAGCGTTACTATTACTTTGCGAAAACTGGATTATAGATAAAACCAGATACGAAGTCAAAGTTGGGAATCACACCTTTGAAGTTGATGAATTTTATGGCGATAACCAAGGTTTAATTATAGCTGAGGTCGAGCTCAACTCTAAAACAGATACTTTTGAAAAGCCTGATTGGTTGGACGAAGAAGTTACAGGAGATATTAAATACTATAATTCTAACTTAAGTAAACTTCCTTTTAAAAACTGGATATAAAAAAACGCTTTGAATATTTCAAAGCGTTTTTATTTATATAGCTGGTATTATATTATTGATTGTTAGGACCGCCACTAATTATAATAAATTCTGAACGTCTGTTTTGTTGATGTTCATCTTCATTACAATAACCGCCACACTTGATTTTAAGGTCATTTTCACCACGACCAATGGCTTGTATACGTTTTTCTGAAACACCTTTAGAAATCACATATTGTTGTGTAGACGTTGCACGTCTTTGCGATAATTTAAGATTGTAAGGCGCAGAACCTCTACTATCTGTATGAGAAGACGCATTAATCACTAAATCAGGATACTTGTTCATGATTTGTACAAGCTTATCTAATTCAAAAGCTGCTGTCGATGTAATATTGTGTTTATCAAAATCAAAGTAAATAGGTGCTAATTCTATTTTGTCTTCAACAATTAATTTTTCAATTGGACTTAAAGAAATCCTGACATCTTGTTCCTCTTCACGTTCTGTTTTTTCAGTCACCTTTTTGCTATCAAAACCATCTGCGATAACTTCAATTTCTGAAGTACTACTACATTCTACAATAAACGTGATTTTACCTTCATCATCAGTAGATTTTATAGAAATTTTGTTGCCTTGGTCGTCATACAAACTCACTGCAGCATCTGCAATAGGCTGACGATTGCTGTCATCTAAGACTTCAATATTTAATACAACATCACAAAGTGGTTGTAGTTTTTTGATAAGGTATACATCATCACTTCCTTTTCCGCCTTCACGGTTAGAAGACACAAAACCTTCTTCAGAATCTTCATCAATTGTAAATGCAAAATCGTCACCATTACTATTTACTGGAATACCAATGTTACGAATAGGTGCCGTTTTGCCGTCAATTTCTTCAGTATAAAACACATCCATACCACCAAGTCCTAAGTGACCGTTAGATGAAAAATAAAGCGTGTTATTGCTACTGATATAAGGAAACATTTCTTGTGCTTCAGTATTTACTTTTTGACCCAAATTTTCAGGTGTTCCGATAGAACCATCGGCTTTTATAGCTGCTTTGTAAATATCAAATTGTCCAAATCCGCCAGGCATGTCTGAAGCAAAGTATAGTGTTTTTCCATCGGTACTTACAGAAGGATTTTTGATAGAGTAGTTTTTGCTGTTCAGCGAAAGGCTTACTACATTATCCCAATCTGTACCAGTTCTTGAAGCTTTAAATAAATACAATTGGCTGTATTTTATTTTTGATAAGGAGTCTTTTTCAAAGGCTTTTTCAAAATAACTCTCACGAGAAAAATACATCATATTTCCGTCAGGAGAGAACGATACTAAACCTTCATGATATTTAGTATTAATGTCTTTGTTTAATAATTGCGCATCTTGGTATGAGCCATCTGTATTTTTGTAAAGTGAATAGATGTCTAAAAAGGGTTCGTTATTCCAACCATAAGACTTGCGATTGTCATTTCGACCGGAAGCTATGTAAAGATTACCATTGTAAACTGTACCACCAAAATCACTATTCTCAGAATTGAAATCAGCATTTTGAACATTGAATTTTTTTCCTTGTTCTAATATTTTTGGCAAGTAATTTGGGTTGCTCAAAAAGTCTGTAGCTCTATTGTCAGAAGGACGCATCGAAGCAAAACGCTGCATTTGCGTATTTGAAGCCTCGTACTTACCGTTTGCTTTTAGCATTTCTGCGTAGTTGAATATCATTTCAGGTTTTTCTGAAGACTCTAAGGCTTTGGCATACCAACGCTCAGCCTCAACAGTATTAAACATGTTGTAATATGATTCTGCAAGACGTCCGTATACATAAGCATCACCTTTTCCATCTTCAATAAGCTTATTGTAGCTCTCGGCAGCTTTAACAAATAGAAAGCGCTCAAATTGCTTATCTGCTTTTTTGGTGCTTAAATTTTGAGCAGTTAAGCTTAAACTACTCATCAATGATATAAAAAATAATGTTTTAAAAATTTTCATAATGTTTTAGCTTAACTGGTTAGAAATATCTTGGTGAACGTGAAGCACGTTTAGAGAAATTTAGGTCGAATAATAACATTACTTCGTGAGAAGCAGGAGCAAATGCATTAATATCTGATGATACAGCATCGTAGGCATACCCAATTCTTAATGAAGGCGAAATAGCAAAGTTTATAAGACCAGAAAACGAATCGTCTAATCTGTAAGATGCTCCAATTTCAAACTTCTTATAAAATCTTGCATTTAGGTTAATGTCAAATGATGTTGGTGCTTCAAAAGCAGATTTTATCAAAAAAGATGGTTTTAACTCTGTATTAGCAGACAAATCAAAGACATAACCGCCAGACACAAAATAGTGTTGTGTTTCTGAGCCAATATTGTTTCCGTTCTGGCTTAAATGCACTGACGATAACATGTTCGGTACTGAAACAGATAAATAGTACTTGTCCGAATAATAAAATACTCCTGCACCAATGTTAGGAGTTGTTTCATTTATATTCAGAAAAAACGGGTCATTAGGATTAATAAGCGCAATATTTGCCAATCCTATATCGTGAAACGTCGCACCAGCTTTAAGTCCAAAAGCAAGATTATGTTCACCTCCGAGTTTTACTGTATATGAGAAATCTGCATATACATTAGTTTCTTTTACGGGGCCAATTTGATCTGCAATAACCGAAAGACCTAGTCCCATATTATTACCAATGCGCGAATGCCCAAAAAAGGTACCTGTTTCTGGAGCACCATCTATTTTAGTCCATTGATTTCTATACAATAGACCAAAAGATAAGCTTTCTGTCGAGCCAGCATATGCTGGGTTAATGACATTCATATTGTACATGTACTGTGTATATTGTGGGTCTTGTTGAGCTTTAGCGCAATAAGCAAATGCCAGTAAGGATAGTAATGCGATTTTTTTCATCGAATTAGTTTTAAGTGTCGTTAGTTTTGTCTTGTGCATTGCTTTTAAGGTTAACGTTGAATGTATACCCAACCGTTTCTAGTTTCATTATTTTCTAGCTCCGCTACATAGAAATAAGTGCCGACAGGAAGCTCTCCGTCAGACGATTGTCCAACCCATTCATTCGTATAATTCTGTTTTGTATAAACTGAGCGTCCATTTCGGTTAAAAATTTGTAGTCTTAAAACATTAAATCCACTTAAATCCCATGTGTCGTTTAACATATCCCCATTTGGCGATATTCCTTGTGGGAATATGCAATTAGCATTTAAAACATCTGTAGAGAAATCATAGACACATCCTTCTAAAGTTGTTATCTCTACAGTATATTGACCATCTACATTAGTAATAAAAGTGGCGTTTGTGTTGTTGGTTAAGTCAGCTCCAACAGGTCCAAACCACTCATAACTTACGGTGTTTGGATCGAAACTATTTCCAATCGCAGAGATAGTTATTTCGTATTGATTACCATTACACCCTTGATTAAAAGCAACAAGGTTGCCATCTAAAGAGGATAAACCAAGATTGAAGCTACCTACTGTAAAACAACTCTCTAAACTGTTTTGTTCTAGTCTGTAATATATAGTTTGAGGATTTGATGTGTTGGTATATGTTGTTGGATTCATTATTTCACCTGTATCGTTTTCAGCATCACTTTGAGATTCGAAGTAAGCAACGTTTATGTCCATTTGACCATTTAATATTGCATTATCTTGTGATGACAAATCAAATTCAGCACTGCCTTGTGCATTACTACAATTTGTTAGGTCTTCTAACATTCCAGGAACTGGAGTTTCAAAAACTTGTAACTGAAAACTTCCTATATCAAAACATTCTGAAGATTCGTCTGATTCTAATCGAAAAAATATGGTTTCTGGATTAGAACTATTACTATATGTAGATGGGTTTAAAATTGCGTCCGTACCATTTTCGGCACTAACCAGTGATAAGTAATAATTTAAAGTTACATCTGTTTGTCCATCAATTATATCACTGTCTTGTATTGTTAGATCAAACTCTGTATTATTTGGAGTTGAAGAACAACTTTCTATATTTTGCGGAACTCCTGCTATAGGCGATTCAAAAACTTCAATTTGGAAACTTCCTGTTGAAAAACAATCAAAACTTGTGTTAATTATTAATCTAAAATAAATGTTCTGTGGATTAGAAGTGTTTTCGTAATTGTTTGCATTAGTAATTGCATTTACACCGTTTTCAGCATCTTCTGATGATTCGTAATATGTAACCGATACGTCTGTCTGACCGTCAAATATTGCATCATCTTGAGATGTTAAGTCAAAAAAGGCATTACCATTTGCGTTTTCACAATTCACTAAATTTTGTGGTATACCAGCATTTGGTGTTTGGTCAATCAAAGAAACTGTTACGTCATCACTAACTATTATTTCTATGCCATTGATTTCTGTATAAGTTACAGTAGCTGTGTATACTGAAGTTTGTGTCGGGCTTACAGTAATATCTGTATTATTCCCTAAAGAGTTCCCTTGATCATCAAACCACTCGAAAACATAGTTTGGTGCGCCATCAGGGATAAATCGCCACAACTCTTGAAAAGAAACTACCCAATCACCTGTATTTCTTCCTTCTGGTGTATATCCTGTCGTTCCTAATGAATTTTGAATACCAACTACAGCAAGACCATCATTCCAATTCTGACACGAGGGTTTTTCTTTAATAATCACATCTATTACGTTTGATGCTTCATATAATATAATTTGTGAGGTTGTCAATAATTCGTTACAACTAAAATGTGGTACATGTACAAAACTGACTTTAAACTGACGTTGTGGAGCAACACCTACTGTAATGAACTCTATCTGACCACCAACACTAGGGTCAATATCATGATATGGTCCAAAAACGGCATTTGTTGGTAAGTCTGGTGTAGGTAATAATTCGTCAGGTTCATAGCTCCATGGGCAAAATTCACCAGCCAAATTTGTATCAAAACTAACGATACCGTTTGCGCCAACAACAACTTGGTTATAGGTAACACCAAAAAACTCAAATTTGAAACCTAAGTCTATAGGTTGCGACCAAGTATCATCAATATTTAAACCCGTTGGTGCACCATCTAGGTTTGATAATGGACATTCTAAATCGTCGATTGTATAAACACTAGTGTTAGACGTCAAAGCACTGGTCATAAAAGTTGCAGAAAGGTCAACTTCCGTAATTGTACTGGCACAACCAAATACAGCATCGGCTCCAGCATTGATTATATCACACTCTTGTTGTGGGCAAAACGCTTGTGACAGTGTTCCACTTTCTAGAATACAATTGATATCGTCTGCATCTTCGACAGTAATATTTACTGGGGTTCCATTTGGGAAAGGTCCAAAGGTAAAGGTACCATCAACCGTTGTTGTTTGCACTGGACTACTTTGGTCGTCAAAGATATTAATGTTTTCAGCATCACCTATATCACTAATGATTACGTCAATAAAAAACTCGTCATTTCCATTGGCACAATTACTTACAATATCATAGGTAGCTGTCGGTGATATACACGTCACGCATCTATAATTAATTTCCCAAGGTGTATATGATGTACTTGATTGACAGCTAATACTTCCGTCACTATCGACTTCAATAAATAGTGAATTTCCTGTTGATTGGAAATTAAGTCCTGCTAAATCTCCGCCATTGTCACCACTAAATAAAACGGCTCCTGAGTTATCTGCACTATCATAAACGGTGATGTCATCGAAACCGCTTTCTATAGTACCTGCAAGAAATTCTAAAAATACTAGTTCGCCTGTAGTCGAAGTAAAAGTGTATGTCGAGTTGTCATTACTGTCATAACAGTAACTAAATGTATCTGTACCAGCAGTACAGTCTACATCAAAGACAAGATTTTGCGCATGTATAGTCTGAAAAGTACCCGCTAATATGACAAAAAAGTAAAGTAAAGATGATTTCATAAAAATCTAAATTTGGCTATTAGAGTAGCGAAGATATATTTTTGTTAAAATTTTAACAGGAAACTTAAGATTAATAGATGAAATACTGTTTTTATCGCTAAAATATTGATTTTTAAGTATCTTCTTTAAACTCTATATAAACTGGGAAATGATCACTATAACCACCTTTATAACGTTTGCCTACATAAGTTCTAAAGGGTTGTCCTTTAAACTTTCCGTGATATTGCGTTAAGAATTGAGAATTAAAAATTTGGGCTTCACTAAGATTGAACTGCGTGAATTTGGTATCAAAAAAATTAGTCGAAATTAATATCTGATCAAACAAATGCCATTCAAAATTATGATTTAGACTACCTTTATTTTCAGTAGATATTTTTTTAAAAGGGTTGTAAAGATTAGATTCCGTTTCAAGTGATAGTAGGCTTTTATCGTAAGGTGTATAGTTAAAATCGCCCATTACAATTATTTTGGGATTGCTATAGTTTTTGTTTTGGGTTTTTACAATACGGTTTACAGTATCTGCAGCAGCAAGACGCTTATACTCAGTCTTTTTGCCCCTGACGACGTGATGACCAATGGTTAACTATAATATGTATTTGCTCGTCATTTAGCCTTCCTGTTACTTGTAAAACATCTCTGGTATAGTCGCGACTACCATCTTCTTTTGTGAGGTATACAGGATATGCCTCAGAGTGTGAAACTTCAAAAACATCTGTATTATAAATTAAAGCCACATCTATACCACGTTCGTCAGAGGAATCGTAATGCACAATATCATATTTGTAATGTTTTAGATATTTGCTGTCAATCAAATCTTTAACAACCTGCTTGTTTTCGACTTCTGCAAGACCAACTATTGCGGGTGGACTATCTATATCATCTTCTCCAATTTGCGAAATGACCTGCCCTAATTTGCGAAGTTTATTTTCATAGCGTTTGGTCGTCCAGCGTTTGACTGAAGTTGGTAAAAAATCTTCATCATTAGTGTGTTCATCGTCCTTGGTGTCAAACAAGTTTTCTATATTATAAAATGCGATAGTATATTTCTCACTCATGTGGCTAAAGATATAATTAATATGAATAATCAGATATGGTGTAATTACCTAAATTTGCACTTTAAATAATATATGTTAGAGAAAAAAGATATTAACCTCGAAAAGGTTGTACTGATAGGAATCGTAACCAAAGATCAAGATGAGCAAACCTCTAAAGAATATTTAGATGAGCTAGAGTTTTTGACTTTTACAGCCGGAGGGAAAGTCGTTAAACGCTTTACCCAAAAGCTAGACATGCCTAACCCAAAAACATTTATAGGTAGTGGTAAGATGAATGACGTGCAAAATTTTGTCAAAGAAAATGAAATTGGTACTGTTATTTTTGATGACGAATTGTCACCAGCACAAGAACGAAACATTAGTAAAATCCTGAATTGTAAAATCCTAGACAGGACCAATTTGATTCTTGATATTTTTGCACAACGTGCACAAACCAGTTATGCACGTACCCAAGTAGAATTGGCGCAATGTCAATACCTTTTACCAAGATTAAAAGGAATGTGGACACACCTTGAACGACAAAAAGGTGGTATTGGTATGCGTGGTCCTGGTGAGACAGAAATTGAAACGGATAGACGTATTGTTCGTGATAAAATTTCGCTTTTAAAAAAGAAAATCAAGACCATTGATAAGCAAATGGCTGTGCAACGTGGAAATCGCGGAAAGCTCGTCAGAGTTGCTTTAGTAGGTTACACTAATGTAGGTAAATCTACTTTGATGAATGTGATTAGTAAATCTGAAGTTTTTGCCGAAAACAAACTCTTTGCCACTTTAGATACAACAGTACGTAAAGTTGTTATTGGGAATTTACCTTTTTTGGTTAGTGACACCGTTGGATTTATAAGAAAACTACCAACACAATTAGTCGAATCCTTTAAAAGTACTTTAGATGAAGTAAGAGAGGCAGATTTATTGCTACATGTTGTAGATATTTCGCACTCTAATTTTGAAGAACATATTGAGTCTGTCAATCAGATTCTGGATGAAATTGAAAGTAAAGACACGCCAACCATTATGGTTTTTAACAAAATTGATGCTTATGAATCTGAGCCTTATGATGAGGAGGATTTAATTATAGAACGCACACCAGCCAATTACTCTATTGACGAATGGAAGCAAACATGGATGTCTAAAATTGGAGATAATGCATTATTCATTTCAGCACTAAATAAACAAAACTTAGATGAATTTAGAAAACGAGTCTATAAAGAAGTTCGTGAGATACATGTAACGCGTTTTCCTTATAATCAGTTTTTGTACCCTGATGTTGAGGATATACAATAAAAAAAAAGAGGTCTAATTTTAAGACCTCTTTTTTATTAATATGTTTATGGTTTTTAGAAATTATAACTCAAACCAACAGTGTAATAGGATTGCAAATCGTTATCTGCAGCAGGTAATGTTGTGCCTTGGAAATTAGCAGCTTCTTGTCTGTTGCTACGTAACCCAAAATCAAATCCTACACCAATACCTTTCCAAAGTGTATAACCAAAAGAGTTAATCCATGTCCAGTTAGACAGATCACCATCTTCATAGCTTTGAAAAGCAGATAAGTTGGTTTTAAAGTTAAATTTTCCGATTTGTCTTGTGTAGTCTGCAACAATTTTTGCACCTAAAGAAGATTCAAAAACAGTATTACTATCAGCAAATACAAAATTGTAGTTTAATGGGTGTATAACAACAACTAAATCTGTAATTGGCGTCCAAGTAAAACCAACACCTAAGTCTATGTAACCTGGGTCGTTAAAGTTGTTTAATAAGGTTGTTCTATATTCTAATAATCCAGAAACCGCCCATTTATCACTTAATTTTCTACCATATAACGATGTTAGGTTAAAAACATCTGTAGTTGGTTCAAAATTATCACTATCTAATGGATTGTCTTTGTCGTCAAGTTTTGTCCAATTAAGATTTAGGTTTAAATTATTTCTCCAGAAATATTTGTCCTCTAATTTATTGGCGAATGCGTTAACTGTAAAGCCAATATTACCTGAGGAGTTATTTGGTGCACCTTGAGCATACCAGTTACTAAAGTTAGATAAGCTACCTCCAATGGTACCAAATGCACCAACTCTCCAGCCAGGTAGAGCATCTATTTGTGCTTGTAAGGCGTCTGCTTCGCCCTGGTATTTATCTGCTTCGACTTGTTTTTCAGCTTTTTGTTTTTGTAATTCTTCTTTCGATTGAGCGAAAGTTAAACTCACACATAAAAGTAACGTGATTGATAAAAGAATTTTAGTTTTCATTATTATATGGTTTAATTGATTTTTTACAAATATATAGCATTATCTGTACTTTATTCTTAGGCGCACACAATGTGTAAAAGTCACTATTTTTTTCTTTTGTATAGCGGAACAGAAGAACAAGCTTCACCAAACATAATAGATTTTGCTATTGGTTTTAATCGTTGAGATAAAAGTACAAGGGCATTTGCAGGCACAGGTTTGTTAGAGCAGCCTTTAATAATTACTGGAGCATCGGCATAATCTGAAGTATCTAATCCTGAAATAATTTGAGAATAAATAATAGATTCCAAATGCTCTAAATTACCAATAACAGAAAGCCGAGCAATATTTTGAAGTTGCACAGCTATAAGCATGTATGCCCAATCAGGAATTATAGCATCGGTCGAGCAGTATAAGGCTACATATTTGTCTTGGTATTGAGACCAGTTGTGTTCAGAAACATAGTTTCTAAAATCTTTTTCTCTAAGCACCAAGCCTTCTAAAAGCCAGTCTTTGATGTCAAAAGCGATGCGCTTTCCATCAGGATAAAAGTCTTCTAAATCTATAACTTTAAGCTTGCTATTAGCAACTCTATTTATAATTTCTTCTGCCATTATTTGTTGACTTTATAGCGTCTAAGGCCATAATTGGTGTCCTCTTTTTCAATATAGTTTAAAGCTATTTTACTAGCTTCTACAACAGGCGATTCTAGTTTTGAAGTATGAATTTTTTCGTAAGTCTCCACAGTAATAGAAGTTCTGTTTTCTAGATATTCAAAAAGCTTAACGTCTTTGATTTTTGATGCCCAATTTGCTTGTACAGCACCTTCAAAAACTTTAGATTTTGAACCACTACCATAACCTATTAGCCCAATTATTTTACCTGAAATTTCATTTGATGAATTAAAACTATCAGACAAATAACTTAATAGAGACATAAATATTGAAGCGGTATACATGTTACCAATTTCTGACGATGCAAGTTCACCGGAAGCAATATTATCAGAAATAAAAACGCTGTATAATTTAGACTTATAAGCACTCTTTTGCCAAGTTTTTGCATCTGTATCTTCTGGCTTACCAACTTCCTCGATTAGAGCATTGTAACTTGGTGTTTCTTTTATCCAGTTAAGCCAATTATCAAAAATAATACGTCTTCCGTGGTATGCATATGGTAAATGAAATACAATTTGATTCCACTCTGTTGCAAAGTCTGTATTTTTTTGATTGTAAAAGTGCTCTAAAGCCTCAGTAATTCTATCTGCATAGCATGCATTAGAAAATTGACCATCAAATACAGGCTCTTCTTTAAAAACTTCAACCAATTCATTACGATCTGACCAAAACCCAGAAGATGTCGACTCTATAAATGTTTTTATGGCTTCTTTTGAGGCATCAATTTTTAGTTCTGTAAGTACAGATTTTAATAGTTCTGATTTTTTGTAAGTACGGCGAGGCTTAAAAAAATCACCTTCGCTTTTAGACGCTATTCCCCATGTTTTATCAATAGATAATATTGAAGGATTATGACTTACCAAAACAGCAACAGCACCTGCACCTTGTGTATATTCTCCAGTTGAGTTGATATCATACTTGGAGAGGTCGGAAGCAATGACTACTGCTTTTCTATTAATATCTTGTTTTACCCAATCTAAACTATTGTGCAAAGCATCAACAGCACCAACACAGGCAAAAGTCATATCTAAAATATCACAATTTTTAAAGCTACGTTCACCATAGGTTTGAGACAATTCTTTTTCAACAATTTCTACAGCATAAGTTGCTGTTGGTTTAGAACCATCTACAGCGCTTTCTGTACCTAAATACACACGACCAATTTCGTTTGGGTCAATATTATTTTGTGTAATAAGATTTAAAAGTGCATTGGCAGCAAATGTCGCTGCATCCTCACCAATATTTGGGACTGCCATTTTTTGAAGTCCCAGACCACGTTTTAATTTTTCTGCAGGTATACCTCTAGCTTCAGCCAAGTAATCCATGGATACATAAAGTTGTGGGACATAAAATGCTATAGCATCAATTCCTGTGGAGTTCATAGGTTCTATTTTTATAACATTCCTAATTCTAATTTAGCCTCTTCACTCATTAAATCATTAGACCATGGTGGGTCAAACGTAATTTCAACTTCCGCATCTTTGACTTCATTGATGGATTTTACTTTTTCTTCAACCTCAAGAGGCAAAGTTTCGGCAACAGGACAATTAGGTGATGTTAATGTCATTAGTATTTTCACATCATAATCCTCGTTTACAAAAACATCGTAAATTAATCCTAATTCGTAAATATCGACTGGAATTTCAGGATCATATATAGTCTTTATAACCTTGACGATTTTTTCGCCTAATACATTTGTATCTATAGTTGTATCGCTCATATTAATTTAATTGTGTTTGATATGCAATCGCATACATTTTTAATTGTTTTATCATACTTACTAAACCGTTGGCTCTCGTAGGTGATAAATGTTCTTTTAATCCAATTTTATCTATAAAATCAGTGTCAGCCTCAAGAATAGCAGTTGGATGTTGATTTGAAAACGTACGAATTAAAATCGCAATAATCCCTTTTGTTATTATAGCATCGCTATCTGCTGTAAAGACAACTTTATTGTCGTCCATGTTAGCATGTACCCATACTTTACTCTGACACCCTTTAATAATATTGTCATCCGTTTTATGAGCGTCATCAATAAGTGGTAATGTCTTACCTAAATCAATCATATATTGGTAACGTTCTTCCCAATCATCAAACATTGAGAATTCGTCAATAATCTCATTTTGTATTTCCTGTATGGTCATCTTCAAAATTTGTAACAAAGATATGAAATCACGCTTATTTTTGTTCCATCTTGCCCATGGATAACAGTTTATTAACTAATTGTACTACCTCACTTGGTGGATTGCCATGGTCAAATGTTGGCGAGGACATTTCCTTACCCTCAACGGTTAATTTTAAAGTGGCTCCCAATGCACCATCATAATGTGATTTTGTAGATGGTACTTTTAAGTCTTTCAATTTAGATGTGTCTATGTTAGACAACAATCTTGTAATCTCATTCCAATCGTCTTTACTACAAGGAAAAGTCATTTTAGGATTCTTTGCTCTAGAGTTATTTACTGTGACTTGTTGTTGCGAAACAGTTACACTTTTATAAGTTCCTCTTGTTTGTGCGGTATAACTTATTGTCATAAGACTGTCTTGTACTATTTTAGAATTAACAGGTTGTACCTGAGTTGTTTTATTAATAGAGGTAACAGGATATGATTTTTTTTCATAGTCACATTCTTTATTAAAAATAAGAAGACTTAGAAAACTGAATAGAAATTTCATATAGATTTGATTTTAAGTAAAGATATTATAATTTGATTATATCAGAGATTATGCCAAAAAAAAGAGTACCTACAGGTACTCTTTTTAATTTTTTATGCTAATGATTAGTTTCCAACTAATGCGGCACGAGCACCACCAGGTGCAAATATTGCGCGCATTCTTGTTTTTTGACCTTCAGTAAATAATCCCATACAATCGTCATCAGAATAGTCCATATAGTTTTCTACCATGTCAGTTGATCTACAGTTTGCTGCAGAAAGATTACAACCGTAGTTAGGTCTGCTTGATTCTGGTGTATCAGACACAAAATCATCTTGACGACATCTTCCATCTCCCCAAATGTGACGCAAGTTCATCCAGTGACCAACTTCGTGAGTTGTTGTACGACCACCGTCGAAAGGAGCAGAGACAAATCCTGTAGTGCCAAAATATTGTGGAGACATAACAACACCATCTGTAGACGCATTTCCTCCCGGGAATTGAGCATATCCTAAAATTCCACCACCAATATTAGCAACCCACATAGTTAGGTAACCAGGTTGTGCAGGATAAGCAGATTTTATTGCGTTACTTGTACCCCAAGCAGAAGTAGAGTTAGATTGTCTATTAACAACTGGTGTCATGAAATTAATATCTGTATCTGCGCCAAGTCCTTGAAATTGCGCACGTACATCATTAAAATTAGTATCGTTAAAGTCCGCATTTAATACAGCCATTTGAGAGTTGATTTGTGCACTGCTAATATTTTGTTGACTATTAGAGTAGATTACATATATGTAAACAGGGATATCTAAGGTTCCTAAACCATCATCAACTGGATCTACTGGATCTACTGGATCTCCACCGCCTCCACCAGGGCCGCCACCGTTTCCGCCACCGTTTCCGCCACCGTTTCCGCCTTTAGGCTTTAAGTTATTTGCGATAAATTGTCTTGAATTTTTTTCTATGTTGAACATACGTTGGTATAATCCAGGATTTTCGTTTAATTGTCGATTAAGTACTTCCATAGAAGCACAATTTTTTCCGTTCGCAACTCTTGTTGTAGATCCGTCTTCAGTAGGATTTGTATACAAGTAAAAATCACTCATATCTACTTTTGCTTGCTCTTGCTCTAGACTGACATTGTCATCATTACAGCTGGTAAAAAAAAGGGCTAAAACAGCCATTCCTAAAATTGTTTTTTTCATTTTTATTGAGTGTTTTTGTTAAAATTTTAACGAATATAATTGAATTTTAACGAAAAAATAACAGACACCTAAAATAATTTAAATTTTTTCGATGAAATGCATAAGGGCATAAAAAAACACCAAAAAAGGTGTTGGTTTTTAAGGAAGTTGATGTTAGAATTAAGACAACATCATTACTGCTTTTTTGAGAGCAATAATAAAAAGATCTATTTCTTCTTTGGTATTATAAAACATTAACGATGCACGGACTGTTCCTGGGATTTGATAGAAATTCATTATTGGTTGCGCGCAATGGTGACCTGTTCTGACAGCGATTCCCATTTTGTCCAGAATAGTCCCAATATCATAAGGGTGTATGTTTCCAACATTAAAAGAAATAACAGAGGTTTTCTCTTTTGCAGTTCCGTAAATTTTTAGACTTTCAATTTGTTGAAGCTGAGCAGTAGCATATTCTAAAAGCTCATTTTCATAAGATGCTATAGTATCAAAACCGATAGCATTCATATAATCTAACGCTGCTCCGAAAGCAATACCACCACAGATATTTGGAGTTCCTGCTTCAAATTTATGAGGTAGATCGGCATAAGTTGTTTTCTCGAAAGAGACTTCAGCAATCATTTCTCCACCACCTTGATATGGTGGTAATTTTTTTAACCATTCTTGCTTACCATATAGCATACCAACACCAGTTGGACCACAAATTTTGTGTGCAGAACACACATAAAAATCGACATCTAACGCTTGTACATCTGGCGTTATGTGCGGACAAGATTGCGCACCATCGATTAAAACAGCTGCACCAACATTATGAGCTTTTTCAATGATATATTCGATAGGATTAATAGTACCTAAAGCATTTGAAATATGATTGACAAAAACCAGTTTTGTGTTTTCATTTAAAAGGGCATCAAAGTCCCTTAAAACTAGGTCTCCATCAGTATTCATTGGAATGACTTTTAATTCTGCTTCTGTACGTTCACAAAGCATTTGCCATGGAACAATATTACTGTGGTGTTCTAATGCCGAAACAATAACTTCATCTCCTTTTTTTAAAAAACTTGAAAAACCATTAGCTACCAGATTAATACCATGTGTTGTCCCAGAAGTATAGATAATCTCGTGACTATGAGCCGCATTAAAATGTTTCTGGATTTTTAGTCGTGCTAGCTCGTAAGCATCTGTAGCTTCCTGACTCAAAGCGTGAACGCCACGATGAATGTTAGCGTTGTAGTTAGAGTAATAATTTACAATAACATCAATGACTTGTTGTGGAGTTTGGGATGTCGCTGCATTGTCAAAATAGATTAAAGGCTTACCATTGACTTCTCGATTGAGAATTGGGAAGTCTTTTCTAATAGCTTCAACATCAAAAGTGATATGTTTTTGAGAGATACTCATTTAAAGATCAAACCCAATATTAACTCCTAATTTCTGGGCAATAAGTTTTGTGATACGTTGTTTGATTTCAGGAATTTTTACAGAATCTAAAACGTTGTTACTAAAGGCAAACATTAATAATCCACGTGCTTCTTTTACTGGAATTCCACGAGAACGTAGATAGAACATTGCACTCTCATCGAGCTGCCCAATCGTACAGCCGTGGGTACATCTCACGTCATCTGCAAAAATTTCGAGCTGTGGTTTTGTATTAATCGTTGCTTTATCGCTAATCAAAATATTGTTATTTGCCTGAAAAGCATTTGTCTTTTGCGCCAATTTTTCAACAACTACTTTTCCATTAAAAACACCAGTAGAATTAGCATCATAAATACCTTTATAATCTTGATGACTTTCACAGTTTGGCTCAATATGATGTACCAATGTATTGTGATCTACATGTTGCCTATCACCAATAATAGTGATACCTTTCATTGTAGAATCGATACGCTCACCGTTTTGATAAAAATTAAGGTTATTACGTGTTAATTTCCCACCGAAAGAGAACGTGTGTACTTTAGCTAAACTTTGGTCTTTTTGATTTACAAATGTATTATCAATCAATGATGCCGATTGTTTATCATTCTGAATCTTGTAGTAATCTACAATAGCACGTTTATTAGCAAATATCTCAGTAACACTGTTAGTTAAAACAGGGTTTTCAGTCAAACTTTGATGACGCTCAATAATCTGAACGTGAGAATTTTCGTCTACAACTACCAAATTTCTTGGTTGTAGCATTAGCGCAGCTTCTGTTCCTGTTGAAAAATGAATAATTTGTATTGGCTTTTCAACTACTTTATTCTTTGGAATATGAATGTATGCACCTTCAGCAGAAAATGCCGTATTCAATGAAGATAGGCTATCTTTAGTTGCTATTTTATTGAAGTAATTGTCAATAATCAGTTTGTATTTTGGCTTACTTAGCGCAGAAGACATTAAGCAAACATCAATACCTTCGTGTGTGGTTGCAGAAAGGTGCGAAGAATATTTACCGTCTATAAAAATAATTTTATACGAATCGATATCGTGAATAAAATATTTTTTAACGTCTTTGTATTCAAGTGCTTCTTCGTGTTTAGGAAAAACGCTATAGTCTTCTTTTAAAATTGAATTCAGCGATGTGTATTTCCATGCTTCTTGTCTTTTATTAGGAAAACCGTCAGCTTCAAAACTTTTGAAAGCATCTGTCCGAATATCGTGAATGGGTGAATCTACATCTATGGTATTTTCAAAAGCCATGAAAGACAACAACAATTTTTCTTTTAATTCCATATCTACTAAGTCTTTAGTATTCAGTCAAAACTGTTTACTACTTGCTTGTTTAAGCGTTTACTTCTTCTTTAATCCAATCGTAACCTTTAGCTTCTAATTCATGAGCTAATTCAGCAGTTCCTGATTTTACGATACGTCCGTTGTGTAATACATGTACGTAATCTGGTACGATATAATCTAACAAACGTTGGTAGTGTGTAATAACGATTGTCGCGTTATCTTTAGACTTAAGTTTATTAACACCATTTGCTACAATACGAAGTGCATCGATATCTAAACCAGAATCTGTCTCGTCAAGTATAGCTAATTTAGGCTCAAGCATGGCCATCTGAAAAATCTCGTTACGCTTTTTCTCACCACCAGAAAAGCCTTCGTTTAATGAACGTGATAAAAACTTACGGTCAATTTCTAAAAGTTCAGATTTCTCACGAATCAATTTCAACATTTCATTAGCTGGCATATCTTCAAGACCTTTAGCTTTTCGTGTTTCGTTAATTGCAGTTTTCATAAAGTTAGTTACTGAAACTCCAGGAATCTCTACAGGATACTGAAACGATAAAAAGACACCTTTGTGAGCACGCTCTTCAGCGCCTAATTCTTCAATATCTTCGCCTTCTAGAAAAATTTCTCCTTCGCTAACTTCATATTCTTCCTTGCCTGCAATTACAGATGCTAGAGTACTTTTACCAGAACCATTTGGCCCCATAATAGCATGAACCTCACCAGGTTTGACTTCCAGGTTGATACCTCTTAATATTGGTTTGTCCTCAACACTTGCATGAAGGTTATTTATCTTTAACATAGTCTTAATTTTCTATTTTAATAACGTCGTTTTGTTCTGGATTGGGTGCTTCTACCTTAATTGTTTCTTTTATTTCGACACGGTATTTCCATGTATTTTCCTCATTACTTTCAAAGCGTCTAACTCTTACAGTAACAGGAACCATATCTGTATCTTCTTTTTTGAAAGCTTTTACTTTATCATTTAAAGCCTTCATATTATCATCTACAACTACACCGTAGATTGTACTATTTGCTGTTTGGATTACTGCAGCATTCTGATTTTCGTCATAAATAAAATCACCTTTCAGTGTGATTAAACCATCATTTTGTTCATAAGTCTTGGATGCTGATTCCTCTATATTATCGACTTCCTTTTTTGGATCGTTTTTGCAAGAAACAAGAAGACTTGCACAAAATAAAAGTGTAAAAATTTGCTTTATCATTAGTCTAGGTATTTTGGATATCTTGGTAATCTATTAAAATCATCTTGGCTATGCTGAATGTAAACATCTGCGTTATTTTCTTTCGCAAACGCTTCAAAAATGTCTATACTGTTTAAAGTCATGTCTACATCGAAGTTAAAACTAGGAACACCACGTGAATCTCTGTTTTCTTGGAAGTGATACAAATCACCAGTTAATATGATGTTACCAGCGTTTTCAAGTTTTAAAAATAAAACTTGATGCCCAGGCGTATGTCCTGGCATTGATTTTATAATAACTGTACCATCTCCAAAAACGTCATAATCACCATTTAATTTTTGAACATTAGTTAAAGGTGCTATTGCCGGGTAATTATCGCCCCTTTTTTGTTCTTCACTAGTTATAAAATTGTATTCTGTTTCTTGCACTAACCATTTTGAATCCGCAAATTTTGAAGCAGAACCAGTGTGATCAAAGTGTGTATGAGAAACAGCAATGTAATCGAAATCTTTTGGTGACAATTTTAATTCTGCTAATTGAGAAACTACAGAGTCTTTGCGCGAAACTGTAAATGCACCGTCGGGTGTTGTAAACGGCTCTTGACCCACAAGTCCTTCTGCTAAACCAGCATCCCATAATAATCTCCCATTTGGATGTTTGATGATGTAAAATGCATCAGCAAAAGTTTTGGTTTGACCAATATATGTAGTATCTTGAGAGAACAACTCAAGCATATTTACTTTTACGTTTCCACCATTAAGAGCATATAATTTTACACCTTGTTTTTTTTCAGTTTCAACTTCCTTTTTTGCATCTTCATAGCCGTCTTTAGAACCTTTTTTAAAATCTTTACAGGATGAGAAAGTTAAAATAGCGATTAATAAAATAATTAAATTTTTCATGAGATATATTTTTTTATCCGACTGAACCTTCTAAAGAAATTTCCAATAATTTTTGCGCTTCTACAGCAAACTCCATTGGTAACTTATTTAAGACCTCTTTACTAAATCCATTAACAATAAGAGCAATAGCTTTTTCGGTATCAATACCACGTTGATTACAATAAAAAATTTGGTCTTCACCAATTTTACTAGTTGTAGCCTCGTGTTCTATTTGGGCTGATTTATTTTTTACCTCGATGTATGGAAACGTGTGTGCACCACATTCGTTACCCATCAATAAACTGTCACATTGCGAAAAATTACGAGCATTTTCGGCAGCAGAATTAATTTTCACTAAACCTCTGTATGAGTTTTGAGATTTGCCAGCCGAAATACCTTTAGAGATAATTGTCGACTTGGTATTTTTACCCAAGTGAATCATCTTTGTTCCCGTATCTGCTTGTTGGTAATTGTTTGTTACTGCAATTGAGTAAAATTCTCCGATTGAATTATCGCCTTTTAAAATACAAGATGGATATTTCCAGGTAACAGCACTACCGGTTTCTACTTGTGTCCAAGAGATTTTAGCGTTTTTCTCACAAAGCCCACGCTTAGTTACAAAGTTGTAAACGCCACCTTTTCCTTCAGCATTTCCAGGATACCAATTTTGAACTGTACTGTATTTTATTTCTGCATTATCGAGTGCAATAAGCTCTACAACAGCAGCATGTAATTGGTTTTCGTCACGGCTTGGAGCTGTGCAACCTTCTAGATATGATACATAACTACCTTCATCTGCGATAACCAAAGTTCTTTCAAATTGCCCTGTTCCGGCTTGGTTAATTCTGAAGTATGTCGATAGCTCCATTGGGCAACGTACGCCTTTTGGAATATAACAGAAACTACCATCACTAAAAACGGCAGAATTTAAAGCAGCGTAAAAGTTATCTTTCTGAGGCACAATTGAACCAATATATTTCTTAACCAATTTGGGATATTCTTTAATAGCTTCTGAAATACTCATAAAAATGATACCTTTTTCTGCTAAGGTTTTCTTGAAAGTTGTAGCAACAGATACTGAATCAACAACCACATCCATGGCAACTCCAGCAAGTTTCTTTTGCTCATCTAATGAGATTCCTAACTTTTCAAAAGTGGCTAGTAATTCTGGGTCAACCTCATCAATACTATCGTATTTTGGTTTACTGTTTGGCGCAGAATAATAAGAAATAGCTTGAAAATCTGGTTTTTCGTATGTTACGTTTGCCCATTCTTTTTCTTCCATCTCTTTCCAAACTTTAAAAGCTTCAAGACGCCATTCAGTCATCCATTCTGGCTCTTCTTTCTTTTTGGAAATTGCTCTAACTATATCTTCGTTAAGACCAACAGGAAAAGTTTCAGAATCAATATCTGTGTAAAACCCATATTCGTACTCTTTGGTTTTTAATTCTTCCCTTAAATCGTCTTCTGTATACTTACTCATAAATATTTTTATAATGAAAATGATTCTCCGCAACCGCAAGTACGGTTGGCATTAGGATTATTGAATACAAATCCGGTTCCATTCAAACCTCCAGAATATTCTAAAGTTGTGCCAATGAGATATAAAAAACTCTTTTTATCAACAATGATTTTTACACCATTATCCTCAAAAATTTTATCACTTTCATCTTGACTTTTATCAAACTTTAGATCGTAAGATAAGCCAGAGCAACCGCCACTTTTGACGCCAACTCTTATATAATCTGTAGAAGCATCAAAGCCATCATCCTGCATTAATTGCATGACTTTTTGCTTTGCTGTGTCAGAAACCTTTATCATATCCTTGTGTAGATTTTCTCTAAATAGAGTGCAAAGATACGATATAGCTAGGTTCTTACAACATTTACTAACATTATATTAAGATATGATTTGATAGTATTCACCTATGCTAAAGTGTAAACTAAATGTTTAATCGCAGATAAAAAGAGAAAATAAAAACTAGACCATCTTTCTTTTTAGTAAAAAGAGCACACGCAGCGTACTTTCAAAGGTTTTACCTGCGCCACTTGTACTGAAATTTCCATGTTTATCAATTGTAGTAGAAGAATTACAATGTTTACATTTTAATTGGTCATTATCGCTGATATCTTTTTCAGATTTGAAAAAATTGTGACCAAAAATGATACAAGATATATTATCTGTGTTACTAGTTTTCATTAATTTCAATTTGGGTACCAACAATATATAGAAATTATAACATATAACATGATGAAATACGTGTTTTTTCGATGAAATACACAAATATTAATTCTGAAAGTCAGGATTATTCAAAAAGGACGGATCGGAAAGTGTTAATAAAAAAGCTTTTAAATTAGCTTTGTCTTGGTTAGAAAGTTGGACACCACCTTCATCGACACTCTTCATTAACGGGTCTATGGTTTGTGAGTTTTGGAGACCTTCACTGTAGAAGTCAATAACTTCATCTAAGGTTGCAAATCGACCATCGTGCATGTATGGTGCTGTAAATGCAAGATTTCTTAGAGATGGTGATCTAAACTTCCCATTATCATTAGGGTCGCCAGTAACTCCACCTAATCCCAAATCAGTAAAAGTGATGTCTAGACCGTTGTTATGAAAGTCATTGTCTGTCCAGAGCGGATTGTTGGGGTTACCATGGCAATGAAAACAGTCACCTTTATCTTCTCTAAGAAAAACATCTAGACCATTTATTTCTTGAGGTGTTAAAGTAGCTTGTCCTAAAGAATACCTGTCAAATTTTGAATTAGCTGAAATCAATGTTCTTTCAAACTGAGCAATAGCTTTTGTCGTTAATTCTTTTGTTATTGAGGAAGTATTAAAAGCGCGTTGGAATAATTCTGGATACTCAGGATGATTGGATAGTATATTAACAACATTATCCCAATCACTATGCATTTCAATAGGATTTTCAACGGGTTCTAAGGCTTGCCTTTCCAAGCTTAACTCTTTACCATCCCAAGCAAAACGCTCATTGTAATTCCAAGCCAGATTAAAAATAGGCATTGAGTTACGTTCACCAAATATTCCGTCAACGCCTGAGCTTGTTGGACTATCGTCTGTGAATGCGTTTTGAGGTCTATGACAACTGGCACAAGAAATAGATTGATCACTAGATAAAATCCTATCAAAAAATAAACGTTTACCTAAAGCGACACCTTCTATTGTCTGTGGGTTATCTGAAGGGATTACCGGTGGAATAATATTATTAGAAAATATCTCAGGAATTTCCAAATCTAATGCAACTGGTGTATACTCATTACCATCGTCTTTACTTGTACAAGAAGTGAAAATTGTAGTTATAATTAATATGTAAATGTACTTTTTCAATTTTTTTTATTGTGTGACTGAACCAAGGCTAAAAACATTACGCCCGTTTTCATACATAAGTATTTGTGCAGCAGAATTTGGCATTAAGACAGTATTTAACTGATTTAAATCCCAAGTGTTAGGACCTTTAAACCATTCTGCAATATTAACTCCAATATTAAAAGTCGTGTTATTGTCAATAGCTAAACCTCCGAGATTAACCGTGAAAAATGTGTCTTGTGGAAATGTAGGATTAGCCCCCGGGTTATCTACGGCTCTTATAGCGTGATAATTAAAGTTAGCTTCCATAGCGTTACTATCAATATATTTTCCATCGAATTGCATATAGTGATAACCACCCCCTAACATATCAGGTACATTAAATGAAGCGGAATTTAAATCTAAATAATTTTCGGCATTATCCGTATTGTCAAAACCAAAAGTAAAAGAAACATTTCTGTAATCACCAGTTGGGATTTGAGATCCTAGGTCAAAGATAAGGTTTGTGTTGTTTGTTAGATCAATTAATTTATAAATATCAAGTTCTATAACTTCGTTTTCAGAATTAGTAAATGTGATATCAGAAATTAAATAACGAAGACGTTCGATACCAATCAATTCACCATTATCGTTGGTATATTGAATTGAACTAAAGTCTGAACTAGTTACTTCTGTGCCATCCCAATTATGAGTAAAATTAAATGTAGCGTTAACATTTGTCATTGTAGGACTATTATCATCGCTGCAGGAAGAAAAGCACAAAGGCATAAAAATTATGAGAATAAAAATCTTCTTCATAAGGCGTTAGTTAATTTATTTTTAGTATAAATAGGTCTGTAAAGCCCTTGTTTTCCGCTATGTCTAAATCATCACTTGTTGTGTCTCCGACAGCTACAACGGATTGGTCGTTTAATTCAGTAATTCCATACGCAAAATCAATATTACTTCCACCAGCAGAAATTTCCCATTGGATATTTGCATTGGCATCGGTTTTTACAACCCAAATATCATTTTGACCTTTGTTTTCAGATACATCACCATTATTGCTTCTTGAACTTCCGGTTATAAGAAAACCGTTGTCTAATGTTACACTTATATCTCTAGCGACATCAAATCCATTTCCGCCTAATGTTTTTTGCCATAAAAGGTTGCCATCAGGAGAAATTTTAATAAGCCAAAAATCTGCAGCACCATTATTTCCTGAAACATCCACATCGTTACTTCTTGTTTCTCCTGCAATGACGATATTACCATCTGCAGACTTAACCATAGCTCGGGCCTCTTCAGTTTGAGTGCCACCATAAGATTTCTCCCAAACTAAAATTCCGTTTGAATCAATCCTAATGACCCAAAAGTCGTATGTACCTTTATTACCCGAAATATCAGTATCAATACTATCAGAGCTTCCAGCGATTATAAAATCACCATTATCAGTTTCAATAACACCCTCTGGTGTATCTGTAAAATTTCCCCCAAAATATTTGGTCCATTGCAAGTTGCCTGAGTCATCAAGTTTTACAGCCCAGTAATCTCCACCAGCATGACGTGTTGTGTTTCTGGTTGTATTGCCTTGTCCGTTGGATGAGGTGACATCTAAAACACCTGTAATTAGATATCCAGAATCAGAGGTTTGTATGACAGCAAGTCCCATATCATCACCTTGAAATCCAAATGATTTTTGCCAGGAAATATTTCCATGAGCGTCTAGTTTGGCAATCCAAAAATCTTGAGAACCATTGTTTTCAGTGAGGTCAAAATCGTCACTTGCACTAGTGCCAATTATAGCATAACCGCCATCTTGAGTTTGTATGATTTCGCGACCTCTATCGTCATCAGAGCCACCATAGGTTTTTTGCCATTCAATAGTATGTTGTACGTTGAATTTTATAACCCAATAGTCAAAACTATCGTCTTGTTTGTCAGTAATATTTCCATCATTACTTTGTGTAAAGCCTAAAATAGCATAACCACCATCTGTGGTTGCTACAACAGATTGTGCACTATCATTGTTGGAGCCACCAAAAGTAGAAACAGCAGTTGTATTTCCATCATCAATATTAGGACGACCTAAGTCTTCAACATCAGTACAACTAGAAATGAGACTGAGAAGTAGGATACATAAAAGATACTTTTGGGCTTTCATATTTTAGCGTTTACATACTTTTTCTAACTATAATTAGGCCACGTTCGATATCTCCTATAATTACATTTCCGCTAGCAAAATACGGATAGACACTCCATACACCATTAAATTCTGATGCATCATTTGCAGGATAGGTATCTATAAAATGAGTTTCGGTCATTGGATTTGTAGATGAAGCTATATTAGATATGTCAAGGATTCGCATACCTGCACGATAATTTGACAGATAATATTCATTACCGAGTACATAACCGTTGTGATCAATAGCTGGTGTAGGACCTAAATATGTTGAAGACAATACTGGATTATTTAAATCTAAGAAATCAAAAACTAAAGATTTTGTATTAAATCCAAACTGGCGTTCGTCAATTTCGTCACCTAATATAAAGTAACGTTGATCTTCTGTAAACCAACCTTGATGAGCATAAGCAGTTTGAGGATATGTAAATTCACTAATAGGAATAACATTGTTTTTATCTGTAACGTCTAAAATGATAACCTTGTCAGTATTACCGTTACTACCGACATAGATTTCTCTACCTTGATAATCAGAATCTGGCCCAGTATAAGTAATAACCTGTGCATCATGAGAATAGCCGCCAGCCGTGTAATCTCCAAGGAATGTAGGGTTTAATGGGTTTGAAATATCGACAAAAATTGGACCACCACCGTTTGTAGATGTACAACCAACTAAGTAAGCAACAGCCTCACTTTCGTTAATAACAATATTATGACAACTACCAACACCGTTATAAATCGCATCTACAGTAAAAATTTCTGGGGGACTTGTCACATTTCTTAAACGCGTCAAATCAAAAACTTGCATACCATGATTACCAACATTATCAGCTACGATAAAAGCATAGTTATCATATACTTTGACATCTCTCCAGAAGTTTGTACCAGCGCTAGAGTTTAATCTACCAAGAAATATAGGATTGATTGGGTCTGTAACATCAACAAACGCAGTAGTATTTGTAAGACCAACCAAAGCATATTCTTTATTAGTTGTAGGGTCGGTCCAACCCCAAATATCACTTCCTTCTATATTAGGAGCAGAACTACCGCCAAGAGTAGCTACATCAATGGTACCCATAACATCAATCCCACTGCAAGGATACGGACCTGCCATTCCACCTTCGCAGGTATATAGTGGACTAACTGCGTCATCACAAACATCACCAATACCGTCGTTATCGGCATCTTCTTGATTTGCATTAGGAATTAGCGGACAGTTATCATCAACATCTAAAATACCATCATTATCATCATCAGTATCGCAGGCATTACCTTCACCATCATTATCCGTATCTAGTTGATCAGGATTTGCATTGTTAGGGCAATTATCATCATCATTTAAAACACCATCATCATCTAAATCTTCGTCACAAGCATCACCAATACCATCATTGTTTGTGTCTGCTTGATTATTATTAGGAACGTTTGGACAATTATCTACATCATCATCGATACCATCATTATCGCTGTCTACGCCAGAACCAGTAGTAGGTGGTTCAGGTGATTCTTGATCATTACAACTTAATGTAACAAGAGTAGTAACACATAATAGGCATAAAAGTGTAAGTTTTGTGATTTTCATTGGGGAATTTTTTTGCAATTTAATCAATAATTGATAATTGCTATAAATAGTTAACTGAAATTAGACCAATAAATTATGTGATAATTGCAAAAAGCATAATATTTTTACACCATGATAGAAGATAAGAATCCACAACGCACACCATTAAGCGAACTAGGAGAATTTAAACTCATTGAACATCTAACTCAAAACTTTAAGATTAATCATAAATCTACAATTTTGGGGATTGGAGATGATGCGGCTATTTTAGATTCAGAAAAAAAGCAAATCGTGGTTTCAACAGATTTATTAGTTGAAGGTATCCATTTTGATTTGAGTTATGTGCCATTGAAGCATTTAGGTTATAAAGCGGTCATGGTCAATTTATCTGACGTTTGTGCGATGAATGCCTTACCTACTCAAATCACAGTTTCTATTGGGGTGTCTAATCGTTTTCCCCTAGAAGCTTTAGAAGAATTATATGCAGGTATTGAAACAGCTTCACGAATGTATAATGTCGATGTTATTGGTGGTGATACCACTTCATCAATTTCAGGATTAATAATCTCTATTACGGCCATCGGTAAAGTAGAAGCCGAAAATGTTGTAAAACGATCTGGTGCTAAACCAAACGACTTGCTAGTGGTCACTGGGGATTTAGGAGGTGCATACATGGGATTACAAGTTTTAGAGCGCGAAAAAGAAGTCTTTAAAGTCAATCCGCAAAGTCAACCTGATTTATCAATGTATACTTACATTGTTGAAAGACAATTAAAGCCTGAGGCGCGAAAAGACATTATTGATTTATTAAAAGAATTGGAAGTGAAACCCACGAGTATGATTGACATCAGTGATGGACTTTCATCCGAGGTTATGCACCTCTGTAAACAAAGTAATGTTGGTGTAGATGTCTATGAAAATAAAATCCCATTGGATCCACAAGTCATTTCAACTTGCGAGGAATTTAACATTGATAGTACAACAATTGCACTAAATGGTGGCGAAGATTACGAGTTGTTGATGACTATTTCTCAAGAAGATTTCTCTAAGATAAAAGGCAACCCTAACCTAACGGTCATTGGTTATATGACTGAAGCCGACAGAGGTATGCATTTAGTAACTCGTGGTGATACAAAGGTGCCAATTATAGCAAAAGGTTGGAAAAGTTTCAATGAAAAAGAAGAAACCGAATAATTAAGCAGCGAGAGTGTTTATCGGTGTGTTTTCATTCGTGCCAACTTGTTTGAATATATTCGAGACAATGTCGCATTAATATCCTTAAATTTTGGTGTCAATTCAGTTAATTTACCATTACTGTTTGTTGTTAATTCTCTATTACAACAAGAACATTTATATTCCTTAACATGATAGGTCACTTTTTTTGTGAGTTTATATTTATGACCAAAAATAGTGCAACATAGTTTCGATGGATTAATCGGTGTAGTATAATTTTTCATAACTAGATCGATTTGGGATAACTAAATTAGAATAAGAAAAAAATTTTAAAGTTAAAATGTATTATTTTTCGCTAAAGCGTATTAAAAAGTAAGATAATTCTGATTTATTTTCAATATGACTCATATGTCCCTCAGAAAAAACAGCAGTTTCTATAGTGGTATTTTTTACTTTTTTCATCAAAAAATCTTTATTTACAATCCAATCTTTTTCGCCAATAATAATGGCTTTTTTCCCTTTGACAGCATTAAAAACTTCAA
>Ga0213868_10000670_pt1 | contig 32709 bp, 28 predicted proteins | sample PICome_9_FD_160087 | JGI IMG/M metagenome (GOLD analysis project Ga0213868, IMG submission 160087) | Coastal seawater microbial communities near Pivers Island, North Carolina, United States - PICO127 | ecosystem: Environmental > Aquatic > Marine > Coastal | place: USA: North Carolina...
ACGACGACTTGTGAATCTCTAAAACGAATGTTGTGCTTTTTGAAAAGCTTCGGGAGGGATGACGAGGGAGGAGTCCCGCCTTGTGGCGGCATCCCAGGGATCTGAGGGCGTCCGGATTGCTGTGCCACGAAAGAAAGTGGATCAACGCAAGCGATGACGGTGCCACCCCGGAGAATGTATTGGTCTAGAGTAAACTCGGTTTGAGGAGTGATCCCCGCCGGATGAATCACAAGGACGACCGGAATCTTCTCGGGGTCGAGATAGGTTGGAGCATCTCCCCATTTACGTTTTTCATATTCTGTTCCGAGTGCCTCGGTTGGGATCATTCCGAGATTTGCTATATCATAAGAACGTTGGAGAAGTTGGTAGAAGAGCCAGCCCCGATTGGTTTGTCCACCGGATGCGAGGTTATGCGCTGAAATTAAACCCACAACTGGTGTTTCACGCCGACTCACTTCTGCGATGGCACTGATAAGCTGGTATTCTAGCTGCGTTTCCTGGCTCGGTGCGAAGAAAGGAATGACTGTTTTTTTATCCAGTGAACTGATAGAAGCTCCGAAGAGAAACTGGTCGTCCTGAGTGACTGGAATTTGCTGAACTTGATCGAGTAGAGCAGCGTCTTCTTCATCAGTATTCGGCTCGGGGTCAATGAAGTTGAGGGTAATGTTTTTATCATTCGCGAGCCCTTCGAGCTGTCGTAGGAAGCTGTCTACCCGAGGGATGTGCCGCTTATACGCTGAGGGGGTGCCATCAACATCACGAGTTACGTAGTAGTTAATCGTCACTGGATCCTTGAGTTCGGTCAGGATGGCGCGGGTTCCTTCGGTCAGGGTGTAACGATCATCTTCAGTGAGATCGATAGACTTATTGCCAATATCAGTCCGAGAAACAAACTCGGTGAAGAAGAAAACAAAGATGGGTAAGGCGACCACTGCGAACCCAACTCGGATGAGACGGCTGTTCGAAACGAACGATAAAGCGATAAAACTCCCGATTGCAAAATACCACGTAAGAGGACTGAGAGAGTCTTTGAATTGAGAGAGAACGAAAAGGATGAAGCCAATGGTGGTAAATCCGATGGCGAAAGCTTTTGAAACATTCATGAGGTTTGCAGGATAGTTTAGGGAAAATTGTAAATTAAGCGCGCTGCGACTTGAGCGCGAGGTTTGTGCCGAAAAGGCAAACTGAGATGATGCCGCCGAGATAAATCAAGCTGGCGTAAGAAATCCGGCCAAGTGTGGCATCGAAGAAGTGGCTGAAGATACCGATCCTAGTCATCAATTCGACAGCTCCCTTAGCCTCAGGACCGGTCCGACGGACCTCGTTGATGACAGGTTCCCAACCAATCATCGTCAGAAGACAGCATATCGCGACTGAGACGATCAGAGCCACTACTTGGTCGCGTGTGAACGAGGAGACAAGCGTCGTGATTGCGAGGAAGGTAAGGCAGACGAGGAAGCTCCCGAGGTAGCCTGAAAAAATCGTCCATGGATCAGGACTCCCAAGGTAGTTAACCGTCAAAATCATTGGGAAGGTTAAAGCAAGAGCCAGCGCCCACACAACAGCGCTTGCAAGGAACTTACCAATGATAGCGCTTCCTAGTTTGATAGGAAAGGTGCCAAGCAGTTCGATTGTTCCGGTGTAATGTTCATCGGCCCACTGACGCATGCTGACGGCAGGGACAAGTATCATCAGAAGAAGGGGATGATAGACGAAGAACGAACCGTTCAGGCTAGCATCGGCGACGTTCCAGAATTGCCCTAAGGTAAAGGCTAGGAGCGATGAGAGAAAGCCAAAGACGATGACGATGGCGTAAGCGGTTGGCTGTGTGAAATAGCTAGTCAACTCGCGCTTGAAAATAGTGAGCATGTTCATTGTGAAAGATCTTTCAGAGTTTGAGTTAGGCAGCCGGAGTTTCGAAGGTCGTCACTTTGTGGAAAAGATCGTAAAGTGAACCCCCGCCTTGAGCTTCTAGTTCCTTCGGAGTCCCGTCGGCTACGATGATTCCTTGATCAACAATGACGGCGCGGGTGCAGGCCGCTGTGACCTCTTCCAAAATATGAGTCGAGAAGAGAATAGCCTTCTCTTTGCCAAGGTTCTTGATGAGTTTTCGGACCTCTAGTTTTTGGTTGGGGTCGAGACCGTCGGTCGGTTCGTCGAGAACAAGCACCTCGGGATCGTGTAGGAGGGACTGCGCGAGGCAAGTTCGGTGGCGATATCCCTTAGAAAGAGTTCCGATAGACTGACGATACACACTTTCGAGGAAACAAGTTTCGATAGACTTTGCAACTGCATTGCGACGTGCCGATCCAGTAAGACCTCGCATTGAAGCGCAAAATTTTAGAAAGCCCTGGACGGACATGTCGTTGTAAAGTGGTGCCGATTCGGGAAGGTAGCCAATTTTACGCTTAGCTTCCTGAGGATTATTGATCATTGAGATATCACAGATGCTAATTTCGCCGGCGGTTACGGGAAGAAATCCGGTTACCATACGCATGGTTGTGGACTTCCCGGCGCCGTTAGGACCGAGGAACCCGAGGACCTCGCCCTTTTTGACTGAGAACGAAAGATCGTCTACGGCCGCTTTGGGGCCGAAACGTTTTGTGAGACCGGTAACTTCAATCATAGGATGATAAAATACGTTTGATACACGTAGGGAGCGTCGAACTGCCCTGACTTGTTTTAAAATCTTAATGGAAGAGGAATTTTTTCAAGCGGAAAGTTCGCTGGTAATTTTCAGACGGTCTGCGAAATGTTTCTTTATGAAATTGCGAGCTGGAGTAGCAGGGTCAGGATCAATGGGGCGAAATCACGCTAGGTGTTACTCTCTCATCCAGGAGGTCGAGTTAGCTGCTGTGTATGATGCTGATTTGAAGCGAGCACAGGCCGTTGCTGAAGAATTCGGGGCAAAAGCAGTGGATTCGTTGGAAGCTCTTGCTGAAGCCTGTGATCTAGCCAGTGTTGCGGTGCCTACAATCGCTCACCTTGAGGTGGGTGGTGAATTGATGAGGCGTGGACTGCATGTCCTCATGGAGAAGCCCATTGCTCCTAGCGTTGAAGAGGCTAAGCAGCTTGTTGAGTTGGCCGAAGAACGCGACCGAATTCTTCAAATTGGACATATTGAGCGTTTCAATCCAGTGATGCGAGAGCTTGAAGCGAAACTAAATCACCCAAAGTTCATTGAATCCCACCGACTTTCTCCCTTTCCCAACCGCAGTATCGATATTGGAGTGGTTCTGGATCTCATGATTCACGACCTCGAGATCATTCTGCACTTGGTAAAATCGCCAGTCGCTAGCATCGACGCAGTGGGTGTTCCAGTTTTGATGAAAAGTGAGGATATTGCCAATGCGCGGCTCCGATTCGAAAATGGTTGTGTTGCTAATGTCACCGCGAGCCGAATTAGTCCCGAAAGGCTGCGGAAGATCAGGGTTTTTCAAGACGATGGTTATCTTTCGCTGGATTATCAGGAGCAATCGGGCGAAATGTTTTGGAAAGAAGGGGGCGCGATTCAAAAGGCGACGGTTGAAGTTGAAAAGGACGAGCCTCTAAAGCTTGAGCTTTCTGCCTTTGTGGAAAGCGTCCAAGAGGGTAAAACTCCTGCAGTTACTGGAAAACAAGGTGCTGATGCCCTCGCTATTGCTCTTGAAATCACACGGCAAATTGAGGCTGGGTAAAGATCGGGTGACAATTGTCGACAAGGGAACCTACGGGGTTAGTTTTTATAAAAAACCTCTTTTTTTTCCAAGGATGCGGCTCTTGAGATGTCATTCCTAATGAAAAGAATGTTTATCCGTGTTTCAAAGAAGTTCACAGCAAGTCTCGCGGCCGTCGATCATGCGCCTACCTCGTAAAAGAATCTCGCCAGTGGCTCAGCTGTCGCTTGAAGAGGTCTTTGTTGCTGAGGAGAGTCCGCTACTGCGGTATGCCTTTGGTTTGTTAGGACGACGTGAGCTTGCCGAAGAGGTGGTGCAAGATGCCTTCCTTAAGCTCCACGAACACTGGGATGAGGTCGAAATACCCCGCGCATGGCTTTTCCGCTGTGTCCGGAATTTTTCGTTTAACATTCTTCGGAAAAGTAAGCGTGAGACGCTCGACGAAAAACCAGAGGAGCGCGAATCAGCTCTCGAACGCCCGGATGACGAACTGGGGAGGCTCGAAGCAGTCGGGATGATCCAAATGCTCGTCTCCGAAATGGAAGATCGGGATCAGTCTATGGTCCGAATGAAATATTTTCAGGATCTAAAATATCAAGAAATCGCCGACAAACTTGAAATGAGTGTCGGGAATGTCGGTTATCGGCTTCACCACTTACTCAAAGATCTCGGAGAGCGGCTTCGTAAATCGGGGATCACTCATTTCTAACCTCAGATTTATATGAACGAATATCTGCAATCTTACATTGAACCCGAGCTGGAAGCTCGCATTTGCGCGTTGGTTCTAGGGGAAGCCTCAGCTTTTGAGGCAGGAGAAATAGAGAGGCTGATGACGGAAAGACCCGAGCTTAAGAGTTATCAGGTTGGCCTCGAAAAAATCCACGAGCTTTTGGGGGAAGCTCATGAGGTTCAGGACAACTTGGAATGGAAGTTATCTGATGAGTATCGCGGAAAAATTTTGGTAAAAAGCAATGAAAAGAAGTGCGAAGAAATGGTTGAGAAAAGGAGGAAACGTATCTCCATGATCGCACAACGGAGGCTGATTTACACACTTGCAGCCTGCTTTTTTCTGACCCTGGTGATCGTTGTGTTGAATCAACCGCGCAGTTTAGAAGGAGATCGATCTTCAACATTAGCTGAATCAGAAGCTGGCTTGGAAGAAGATAATTTAGGGGTCGGATTAGCCACTCAATCATCTATTTCACCTGCTTCAGTGGTTTTGGAAGGTTTGCCAAAAAATCGTCTCAGCATGCAGCGGGACATGACTGAAGAGCCTGCCAAGTTAAAGAAATCTAAGAATTTACCTGCAGGCGAAGGGTTCGCTACCGGATTTGCACCGGAAAGCGGGGGTGCTAGAGGGAAAGAACTGCCATCCGAGGACTTGTCTTTTGTTCAAAAGGAAGAAGCTGGGCTAGATTCTGCAAGAAGCGGTAACGAAAATAAGAAAATTGAGTTAGGAGCAAGAGCGAAGGCTCGGTCGGTGCAAAAAATGGACAATGACGAAGCGGCTGCTGGCATAGAGAATAGCGTGGTCGAAGCTGAATCTGCACTGCAGGAGATGAAAGTGCAGGCGGCGCCAGATGAGAAACCGTCAGAGTTGATTGAGCCTAAGAAAAAGCCTAAAAAGAAAAGTAATGTAGAGGGGTGGGGAAATCGAATTTTACTACCGACCATTATTTTATTGAGCCTTTTCCTCGCTTGGCGCTGGGCTAAGCGAAGCCTCTAGATTTCGCCAAATAAATCACCAATTTCTCTCCTTAAAGGGTTGACGCATCTCCTTTTCTTCCTAGAGTCCCGCCACGCGAATTAGCGCTCGTAGCTCAATTGGATAGAGCGCCTGACTACGGATCAGGAGGTTTGGGGTTCGACTCCCTACGAGCGTGCCATTCGCCTCTTCTACAAGCTGTTCCAATAGTTTGTAAATGAGGCGAATGGCTTGTTCTTACTAAAGTTCAGTCGTTCGTCGGAAACGAATAAGTTGGCACCCCGTAATGTTCGTTTTCTCCAGTGGGGTACCTGTCGTCTGGACGATTAACCAAACTAACCCAAATCCTAACCTACAGTTATGAGTGAAACCGCAGTGGCGGAGCCCGAAAATGCAGAGCTTTTGGCTCTCATTGATGAGCATTTCCGCGAATTTAAAGAAGGATCGATTGTCAATGGCACGATTCTTGATATCCGCCCCCAAGTCGTCGTTGTCGACATTGGATACAAATCAGAGGGAGCTATTCCAGTTTCCGAGTTCGAAGATGAAGATATCGAAGTCGGTGATGAAGTTGAAGTTCTCTTGGAGCGCCTTGAAGATGATGAAGGGCTAATTGTCCTCTCCAAAGAGAAGGCGGCCCATAAGCAGAATTGGGAGAAGATCATGAAAGTTTACGAGGATGGTGGCCTTGTGAAAGGAAAAGTGAAGGGCGCCGTCAAGGGTGGCCTGATTGTGAACGTTGGCGTGGAAGCTTTCCTTCCTGGCTCGCAAGTGGATATCATTCCTCCTCGCGACCTTCAGGAATATGTTGGCAACGTTTACGAATTCAAGATCGTAAAGGTGAACGATGATCGTAAGAATTTGGTGTTAAGCCGCCGCGAGGTCATTGAGGCCGAGCGCGCTGAGCTTCGCCAGAAATTCCTTCAAACCGTTATCGTTGGAGATAAGGTTGTCGGTCAGGTTAAAAATATTACTGACTTTGGCGCTTTCGTCGACCTCCAGGGTATGGATGGACTTCTCCATATCACCGATATGAGTTGGGGGCGCATCGCGCACCCATCGGAAATGCTTCGCATAAGCCAAGAAATCGAGGTTCAGATCCTGGACGTTGATCGTGACAAGGAGCGCGTCTCGCTTGGTCTTAAGCAGATGACTGACAACCCATGGGCTGATATTGAGGCTCGCTTCCCAATTGGAGCTGAAGTTTCCGGGAAGATCACTAAACTTCTTCCTTACGGTGCCTTTATCGAAATTGAGAAAGGAGTTGAGGGACTTGTTCACGTTTCCGAGCTTTCTTGGGTCAAGCGTATTACGCGACCAAGTGATGTGCTTGAGCTTGATCAGGAGATCAAGGCGGTGGTTCTTGGAATTTCTACCGAAGAGCAAAAGATCTCCCTTGGGGTCCGCCAACTTGAGGAGAATCCATGGTCTGAGATCGAGGCTCGTTATCCGATCGGTAAGGAAATCAAGGGAGAGGTGCGCAACCTCACCGCTTATGGTGCATTTGTCGGCCTCGAAGAGGGTATCGATGGCATGATTCACGTCTCCGACCTTTCTTGGACTCGTAAGATCAATCATCCTTCCGAAATGCTCAAGAAGAACGACGAGGTCGAAGCTGTCGTTCTTAGTATTGATAAGGAAAATCAGCGGGTTTCCCTCGGAATTAAGCAGCTTGATAATGACCCTTGGTCTGACATCGACAGCAAATTCAAGGTGGGAGACAAGGTCTCTGGAACGGTTGCCAAGATCGCTTCCTTTGGAGCTTTCGTCAGTCTCGATGGGGATATTGACGGCCTGATTCACATCTCGCAGCTTAGCGAGGAGCATGTGGAACGCGTCAAGGATGTCCTCAAGGTCAGCGATGACGTAGAAGCCCGTGTTATCAAGGTCGATAAGATTGAGCGTCGTATCGGTCTCTCTATCAAGGCGGTTTCTTATTCTGAAGATCAACTTCAGAAAGAAAGCCAGTCCTTCGAAACCCTCCGTCCTTCCAGTGATCTCGTTGGTCTGGAGCAAGCGTTTAACCTTGCGACTACCAATGACGAGTCTGAGGAGTGGAGCCCGTCCGAGGAGGACTAATCCAAGACCAGAAAGAAAAGATTCAAAGTCGCTTCGGGAAACCGGGGCGACTTTTTTATGGGGGTAACCGACAGCTACCTTTTGTAGTCATTCATCAAAAGAGAGAGGCTCCTACTCGATAATTCTAGATCATGAAATAGCTCAATGGGTGGATTGGTATCTTGTTGCTACCAATTGAATATCTTCGGAGCAAGCTAAGCTCCAGCGTCCTCACATCCGTTTTCTCCGCGAACAGGAACTGTTTGAGCCTGTTTAAAGATCTGCTCTGTGAGCGATCGTAAGACTAAAAACCAAGTAATTTAAGCCGCGTTTGAGCGCCGTTTTTTCATGGTTGGTGCCTTGTCACCTTTCACAACTGCTGCATTAACCGTCACGGATTCGATGTCCTCACGCGAGGGAACTTCAAACATCACGTCGAGCATGAGGCCCTCGAAAATAGAGCGTAGGGCCCGTGCTCCGGTTCCTCTTTCAATTGCTTGTTTTGCCATTTCAGAAAGCCCATCTTTGGTGACTTTCAGCTGAACTTTGTTCATCGAAAGCTGCTTTTGATATTGCTTTACCAAAGCATTCTTGGGCTCGGTGACGATTTGGACCAATTCCTTTTCGGTCAGTTTGCGAAGGGAAGTTAGGACGGGCAGTCGACCAATGAATTCTGGGATCAGACCAAAGTGAAGGAGGTCCTCTGCTCGGGCTTGTTTGAGGAGAGAAATCTCTTCGGCCTCTTCAGTCTCTTCGGTTTTAACTGAATTGAATCCGAGCACTCGCTTTCCGAGTCGTCGTCGGACGATATCTTCTATTCCTACAAAAGCACCACCACAGATAAAGAGGATTTTCTCAGTGTTGAGTTGAATGTATTCCTGCTGCGGGTGCTTCCGCCCTCCTTGAGGTGGAACGTTGCAGACTGAACCTTCAAGAATTTTCAAGAGGGCCTGCTGGACTCCCTCACCGGACACATCGCGGGTGATGGAGACGTTCTCAGTCTTGCGTCCGATTTTATCGATCTCATCGACGTAGATGATACCACGCTCCGCACGCTCGACATCGAAGTCAGCCGATTGCAGGAGTCGTAGAATAATGTTTTCAACGTCTTCTCCGACGTAGCCAGCTTCGGTTAGAGTGGTTGCATCGACGATGCAGAAGGGAACGTCGAGAAGGCGAGCAAGAGTTTTGGCAAGGAGCGTCTTACCGGATCCAGTGGGTCCGAGGAGAAGGATGTTTGATTTCTCAATCTCGACGTCGGCATACTTTTGATCGGCATGCTCGTGCTGTCTTAGTCGTTGGTAGTGATTGTAAACGGCAACCGAAAGGACTTTTTTGGCGTCGTCTTGCCCAATCACAAACTCGTTGAGGTGCTGTAAAAGCTCCGAGGGAGTAGGAACCCCGTCTTCTAGAAGGGTCGAAACCTCCTTCGTGGGTTCTGACTGACCGGCAAGTTCCTTGCGAAGAATAGTGGAGCAGACGTCAATACACTCGTTGCAAATGTAGACGCCAGGTCCAGCGATGAGCTTCTTGACTTCCGAGTGACTTTTGCCACAGAAGGAGCACATGGTGAGATTTTTTGCGCGGGCCATGAATAAAAGGAGTTAGCAGGAATTCCTGTGGTGAGTTTAGCACTTTGAGCGAGTGGTGTCGCGTGATTTATTAAAAGATCGAAAGGTGGGTCCAGAGAGTTGGATCCAATTTTTTGAGCGTTCGCTCTATGAGTGGGGCCGCGTCCTTCTGATCGCGCAGAACGGCAAAAATAGTAGAGCCTGAACCTGACATTATGGAAGTTTGAGTTTCTGGTTGATCGAGAAGAAATTGCTTGAGCTCAGCCAAGAAACGATGTTTTTCAAAAACCGGGCGTTCTAGGTCATTATAAAGATCGATTCCGCTCACCTTACTTGAAGCGTAGGAAATACCGTGAATTTCTTGAGAGTTGCTCCAGCGGGAATAGGCCCAAGGAGTCGAGATCGAGAAACTTGGTTTGAAGAGGAGGATGGGATCGCTCCATGGTAGATCAAAAGGTTCTACGATTTCCCCCTTTCCTCGACACCAACTCGCTGATTCATAGAGAAAAAGAGGGATGTCGGAGCCAAGCTCCCTAGCCCATTCTGCAAGTTTTGAAAGCGGAACAGAAGTTCCCGTGAGTTGATTGAGCGCCAGAAAAGTGGATGCGGCATCTGAGCTCCCACCGCCGAGTCCGGCGCCGTGTGGAATTCTTTTTTTTAGGGTGATTCGATAGCGTGCTTCTTTCCCGGTGTTTTTTTCAAAGAGGTGGAGGGCGCGAGAGACCAAGTTGGATTGATCGGTTGGAACTCCTGGAGTGTCGCAATACAAGGTGAATTCGCCTGCTGCTTCAAATCGAAGTTCATCGGTTAGCCCAGGCAAGGGGAGAACTAAAGTTTCCAGTTCGTGGAAACCATCTTCACGCTTACCGTTGATTTTCAACGAGAGGTTGATTTTTGCGGGAGGATAGACTGTGAGTGTGCTCATAAGGCATAATGTCCAAGTAAAGCGAGGTGTCGTCCGGTGTTTCCTTTTTCACGACGATAAGAATAGAATCTTTTGAGATCAGAGGCGGTGCAAAGGGCACAATCGTGGAAGTTCTCGGGTAAGACTCCCGATCTTATTGCCTGATCTCGGATTGTTTGGGCGAAATCAACTTCATAATACGGAGGTCGGATACAGGGTCCTAAGACTGCCACAAGATCCTTAGGGTGAGTTTGGAAATTTAGATTCATCGCTTGAATCGCATTTTTAGTGATGTTGAGTTCGGTCCCTTTTTTTCCAGAATGAAGAAGTCCAATTGCTCCAGTTTTTTGATCGAGGAGGTAAAGTGCGCCGCAATCAGCGACGTGGATTCCAAGGAGGGTATTTTCTAAAGTGATTAGGCCATCGACACCTGGGGATATGAGTGGAGATTCTTTCGTAACCACGGTGATTTTGGATCCGTGAATCTGTTCGGCATGGAAAGTTCGGCTAAAACCCAACGATTGAGCAGCGGCGGTGTGATGGTTGGTTAGATGTGCTAATGTCTCTTTCTTATCAGTAGAGGTTTGGACCTCGGGAATGCGCTCGACGAAAGCGGCACAATGATTCCTTGATTGAATAATCGGAGACAAAAAGAAAGACGCTTCCTGCACGCCCGAAAGCGTAGAGGAAGCGTTTCAAGTTCGCAAAGTTTCCTTCACGAACATTTGTTTTGGAAGTTGCTATGATTCCAGATTTTTTCCTTCGATTGCTTGATTGGCTGCAACGACTGAAGATGCATCGACATCATCGAGGTCTTCCATAATGTTTGCTAACTCGGAAGCGATGTGTTGGCGCATGGTTGAAACGATTTCGGATCCGCTGCTAGTGATACGAACCATGATTTTGCGGCGGTCTTCGGCTGCGTGAACGCGCTCGACGAAACCAAGCTTCTCAAGGCGGTCAACGAGTCCGGTAGCGGCTGCGGTAGAGTGCCCCATCTTTTTGGCGATAGCCGACATGGTAAGGTAGTCCTCACTAGAAAGGTAGGTGAGGAGGAAAAATTGAGGAAAAGAAATGTTTCCGCGATTCAGTTCACTTGAAAGATTCAAGATGCATGACCGCTGGGTCATCATCACAAAGTCAGCCAATCGGTTTGGATCCACTTTACGTTGGCTTGGGGTGTTGAGTGTGCTTGCTTTCATGGTATATCGACTTTTTTGAATTATTTAGATATTTAGGATGCCCTAGTTACTTCGTGAGGAGTATTACCAAGAAAAACAGAGTGCATTCAAGTGATAAAGATAAATTTTTTTAAATAAAGTGGGTTTCACTCACAATAAAGGGAGAGTAATTAGCTCAGATCCCTGATATTTTGGGGGTCTTGATCGTCTCCATTTGGATCACTTTCGTCTAAATTTTCTTTCGTGCCACCTTCTATCTCGTCCTTTGTCTTGATCTTCTCCTCCTCAGTGGTCTGCTTTCTGTTGAGGTTTTGATAGGCTATGACGGCAAATCCTCTCTCTGTTTCTCCACTTAATAAATCGGCTGCGAAAAAATCTCGGACTCGTTCGCCAGAGGGCCGAAGGGATGCAGTACGGCCATCGGGGCCTCTTGATTGGTAAATAATTCCCTTGGGTAGGGTTCCTGTTCCTAATTTTTGAATGAGGACAAACTTACCGCGCTTGGAGACCGAAGCGATACGACCAACAATTATTTGATCTGGACCTTTGATATTCTGGCCTTCCTTAAATTCGTCTGGTGCGGTCTTGCTGCTGCAGGATACGAGTAATAAAGAAATTAAAAAGAGGGATTTCATGAGCTGATAAAAAGCCGTGCTTCCTTCCGGCGCAAACGTTGACCCCCAGGTAGGTTCATGGACGGAGAGGCATCTGGGTTTGCTATTGTCAGGGCTTGATCGACGTGTGACGAGGTGAGATTAGGGATTTGGTGAGATAAGAGAAATTGGTGAATTGATCGCTTTTGAAGGGCTTTTGGAAGACTCCGAAGAGTAGGAAGGTGGATTCTTCCTTGGGGGTCGAGAATTTCGATAGCGGATAGATAGATGTCAGCAGCATCTTCAAGCTCCCTGTGATGATGAGAAGCACGTAGGATATTCGTGGTGATATCCCGCTTCATAATCTCAGAAAGTAGCGGGATTACTTCATTTCTGAGTCGATTGCGGGTTGCAAAAGGCTCGAGATTTGAGGAATCGTCGCGGAAGGAATGGTTGAAGCTTGCGAGATATTGATTAATAGCCTCCCTGCGAATTTCCAAAAATGGTCTGAGAAATGTTAAAGCTCCGAGCCCCTGCCGTTCTTTCATTCCTTTGAGACCTGCAGCACCTCTAAGGAGGTTGAAAAGGAGAGTTTCAGCCTGATCATCGGCGTGATGGGCGAGGAGGATATGGTTTATTCCCGTTTGGCTGGCACAGTTCTGGAAGAAACGATGCCGCGCGTCTCGGGCTGCCGTTTCGAGAGAGAGGCTTTTACTTTCAGCCATTTCAGTAACGTTGACTCTGCCAACCATGAGATCTGCGCCCAAAAGCTGGCGAAGAAAGCGCTCGTCATCGTCGGACTCATCTTCGCGAAGTTCGTGATTCAAATGGCAGTAAATGATCTTCTGAAAACCATTTTCGACGAGCCAGTGATGTAATGCGATAGAATCTCTACCGCCGGAGATACCCAGGAGGTAGGGCTTTTTTGGATCCAGCCATTTGGGGAGCGGAATCATGGCTTTCGAAATATCATGAAGTGCTGCCATGGCAAATCATCGATTGTTTCGTCCCACACAAGGCCAGCAAGTGCCATCTCTTTCTTTGCTTGCTGTTGGCTCATTTTGTGAAGTGGTTTGATGGGGACATCGGGGTCTTCTTCCCGGTATTCTAGAAGGTAAACGCGCCCACCTGGTTTAAGAGCGGAAGCGATGGATGTCATCATCTCATAAGGGTGCGAAAATTCATGATAGGCATCGACCATTAGAGCTGCATTGATGGATTGCTCGGGAAGACCGATATCATCGATTTTTCCGAGGTGAGGGGAAACATTGTTGATGTCTAACTGCTCGGTTCGCCCTTTTAGAAAATCAATCATCTCTGGCTGGATGTCGACCGAAACGACTCTTGATTTTAGGTGATTCATGGCGATTCGGAGGCTGTAGTATCCGGAACCAGCTCCGATATCAGCTAGAACCTCGCCTGGAGCGAGCTTGATTAAATCAAGAGCCTTTTTTGGTGCTTCTTCCTGTTCCCGTTCCCGTCTCTCCAGCCAGTTGATAGCAGGATGACCCATGACGTCGGCGATTTCACGTCCTTGATAATACTTGCCAATGCCATCCCGGGTTTTAAGTCCGTCGGAATAAAAATCGTGTTCAGGATGAGGTGGCTGGTAGTCTACAAGAGTCTGATCTGCGGTAGTGACTGATTTCCAATATTCCGAATTATCCTCGATGTCGTTCTCCGTCCCAATCTCTCGGATATCTCCAGAAGGCGAGTCCTTCTGAGTAAAGGCCCAATAAGTGAAGCCGGAGATGGCGAGTAGAATTACGATAAGAGGGAATTTTTTCATGGCACGAGGAAGTGTTGACAGGCGGAAGGGAATTCTGGAATTAGGATTTCACACAGTCTTGAGAATTCTTTGGGGTCTCCTGTCGTCAATACATTAACCTCATTTTGCTCAGGAGTGGTCAAGAATTGTTGACCGACTCTTCGCGCGATGGCGCCTCCGGTATCAATAAACTGTATGTGATTGGGGAGGCGAGCCTCAAGCGCAGGACGTAAAAATGGATAATGGCTACATCCAAGAATGAAAACATCTGCATTTGCGGCTAATAGGCTTGCGGTGTATTCATCGATCGCTTGATTAACCTCATCTCCTTCTAGGATTCCTCGTTCCACGAATTCAACGAACTTGGGGCAGGGTTGTGTGATGACTCGAAGATCTTGCGCATGGGTAGCAACGAGACTGTGGAACTTTTCACCTGCGAGAGAGGCTTCCGTAGCAAGGACCCCAATGGTGCCTGTCTGGGTTAGGTCAGAAGCTGGTTTGACGCCCGGCTCCATTCCAACAAAAGGAATGCAATGTCTGGATCGAAGTGCTTCGATTGCTACGATTGTGGCTGAATTACAGGCGACCACTATGAGCTCTGCCCCTTTACTAATCAGGAAATCGCTCAGAGCGAAAGTGCGATTCCGAATCGCACAAAAATCCTTATTCCCATACGGACACCAAGCGGTGTCGCCGATGTAAGTGAGAGATTGTTCAGGGAGCTGTGCACGAATTTCCCGCATAACGGATAAGCCGCCAACGCCGGAATCAAGGATACCAATCACCTTACGTAGTCTGTCGCTTAAACCTCTGAGTGGAAACGACAAAAAAGCCCGGTGATATGACCGGGCTTTTAAAAAATAATATCAAGGTTTTACCTTAGGTCGCGGGCGCTTCAGTTGCTTCGACGCTCACGGTAAGAGAGGTCGTCACGTCGGCATGAAGCTTGATCTCAACATCGCGATTACCAGTCGATTTGATAGGTTTACTGAGCTGGATTGAGGTTCGGTCGATAGAAACGCCTTTGTCCTCAAGTGCTTTGTGGATGTCGATGGTTGTGACGGATCCGAAAGCCTTACCATTCTTCCCTACATCGAGAGTAAACTTGGCTTTGATCCGGGAAATCTTGCTAGCAAGCTCTTGGGCCTCATTGAGCTCTTCGGTCTCGCGCTTGGCACGAGCAGCCTGAAGATTCTCGATCTGGCGTAAATTGCCTTGAGTCGCCTCATAGGCCTTGCCTGCGGGGATAAGGAAATTGCGGGCAAAGCCAGCTTTCACTTTGACGACATCAGCTTCAGCGCCAAGGTTGTCGATTTTTTCGCGGAGGATTACTTCAGTCTGGGCCATGGATTTAAAGGGAAAGGAGTGTCGGGAGCGCGGGGAATAGGGATTTGAAGCGAGGCAGTCAAGGAATTATCAGTGTAGATTAATAATCTCTGCCGGAAATGAGGGTGGATTGCGGATCTATTGAGTCGGCAATTTGGCGCTTGAGTAAAAATTGATTCATTTCGGTGAGGTTAATGGATCTGATCGATAGGGGGAGGGATGTTTTGCCTCTGTATCCAATAGGGACGGATCCCAGTAAAACATCTGAAAAACTTTGGAGCATAGTGGATTTACCTATTTTCTAATCGTAAAGTGGCAGCTTTGCGCGGGCGTTCGGACTACGGTCTTTTTTAAAAGCCCTTTCGAGACGATTCACAATTTCGGGATGTTGTTTCGCTAGATCGTTACCTTCAGCTGGATCTTTTTGGATGTTGTAGAGTTGCCATTTCTCGGGTTTTTTACTTTTGGCCTTTTGGCGGACGGACTTCCAAGGGAAATCAATAACAGCGAGTTGTCCCCCGTAACCGTGGAATTCCCAAATCATGGGTTTGCTTCGTTCAAAAGATTTTTTGGTTAAAGCTGGGGTGAGGTCAGATCCATCAAGTTTTTTGGGAATCTTGACTCTGGCAGCCTTGCATAAAGTTGGAAACCAGTCAGGAAAGTAGGAAGGGGCAGAGGTCGTGGAACCGGCTTCGATTTTCCCTGGCCAACGGACGATAGCGGGGACTCGGATTCCACCCTCATTCACTGAACCTTTCCATCCCCGAAGCCCAGCGGTAGAGTTAAAGAAGGGGGCGTCCACCCCACCCACATGAAATTTAGGATCACGGGAAGGGTGGGTTGTTCCGTTATCAGAGGTGAATACAACTATAGTGTGCTCGTCGAGACCATGCTTTTTGAGGCGTTGAAGTATTGTGCCGACGTGTTCGTCGAGATCTGAAATCATGGCAGCATATCCAGCGCGTGGGCGTGGGTGGGGGAGATAACCGTTCTGTCCGCGGTAAGGTCCTTTTTCTTGATCCCATTCTTTAGGATACCGATCAATCCATTCTTGTGGCGGATGCATCGCGACGTGGGGTTCCACGAAGGGAAGATAGAGAAAGAAAGGGTTATCTTTATTTTTATCCAAGAACTCTAAGGCCTCTTCTAGAATCCGGTCGGGCGCATAGGTTTCGTCCCGGTAGTCGTCTGCCTTAATTTCTTCCTTTGGTCTTCGCAGGTGTCCTGGGATGGGGTTTTTGTTGATGATTTCCTCTCCTTCGTCGTCATCGAGAAATGGGGGGAAAAACGAGTGTGCATTTCGCTGGCAGTTATATCCGTAAAAACGGTCGAATCCTTGTTTGATTGGGGACCCGGAGCTACTTGTTGGCCCTAATCCCCATTTTCCAAAACCTCCACTAACGTAGCCGCCTTCCTTAAGCGTTTCAGCAATTGTAATGGCTCCGCCGGTAATAGGCCACTGGCCCGGGAATTCCCGACCGTTTTTTGAATCGCCATTGTTGCGAATTTCGGCATGTCCTAAATGGAGCCCAGTCAATAAAACGCACCGAGCAGGTGCACACACGGGCGCTCCGGTATAGTGGTGAGTGAATTTTATTCCCTGGCTTGCTAGTTGATCGATATTTGGGGTTCTGATCTTTTTTTGGCCGTAGCAACCCAGTTCACCGTAGCCGAGATCATCTGCGAGTATGAAAACGATATTTGGCTTACGGTCAGCCTGAGCGACCAAGATCGCCACTGTCAGAATTGATGAAATCAATTTCATGAGATTTAATCTATACAGATCAGAGTGGGAATTGAACTTTGAATTTCAAGAAGCTGGACGTAAGACATCGACATGAGAAAACGAGCAGGGGAAGCGCGAGATAATCGTCATTCCCGTCCACGCAGTGAAAGGGAAGCGAGACCGAGGGTGGAAGGTGACCTGTTCGAAATTCTCGATAATAACGAACAACCTCTTTTACTGATACTTGATTGTGTTCAGGACCCCAATAATTTGGGCGCTATTTTGCGAACGGCCGATGGGGCTGGCGTAGATGCTGTCATAGCCCCAAAAGATAAAGCGGTTGGTTTGACTGATACGGTACGACGTGTCGCAGTAGGGGCTGCCGAGAGTGTGCCCTTTGTTAAGGTTACGAATCTGGCTCGGACAATGAGAGAGCTGAAAGAGCGGGGAGTATGGCTTGTTGGAACGTCAGACCAAGCAACGCAGTCCCTTTATGAGACGGATTTAAAGGGGGCAGTCGCAATTGTGATGGGGCGCGAGGGAGAAGGGATGCGGCAACTCACTGAGAAGGAGTGTGATTTTTTAGTGAATTTCCCCATGAAAGGAACGGTGGACTGCCTGAATGTTAGTGTTTCAGCAGGTGTTTGTTTATATGAAGCTGTGAGGCAACGGGCGGAGTGAGAACGCGAATCATCTCCGATCTTCATTTGGGGCACACTGCTTCCCGCTTGCAAAGTGTAGCAATGTTGGATCCTATTTTAGATGGGGTTGATCATCTCGTTCTTGCCGGAGATGTTTGGCAGCAGCAAAAAGTTGGAGTTGGGTTTGGGGATGCCAGATCCTTATTTCAGGAGCTGCTCTGGTTGGCCAAGAAGCGCGGTGTTTTGGTGGAAACCCTGCGGGGGAATCATGACCCTGATAGTGGGAAAGGGGTTGCTTGGTTGGCTGATGGAGCTGTCTTGGTGACTCATGGGATGCGATATATGACGACGCAACCCCTTGGTCGCGTGAAATAGGGAGATATCGTGAGGAAATAAATGTTCTCATTCAAAAGTATGCTCCACAAAGCCATTCTGCTGAGGCTTGTTCTGAGCGTGCCCGGGAGATTGCTTTGACCTTAAAAGCTATTTCTTTGCCTAAGCTTCCTTCTCCGTTTGATTTTTTGGTGACTGCTTTGTGGCCCTTGAATCGCTCATTCGAAATGCTGCGCGTATGGCAGGGGATGGGAGAGCAAGGTTTGCGCTTTTTAAATCACTCAGGGAAGGGTGCTTGTGTTCTAATTTGTGGCCATTTTCATCGGCCAGGAATTTGGCAAAAGGAAGAGAAAGTCATGATTAATACAGGAGCGTTTATGCAAGGAAGTAAACCATGGGCGGTCGACGTAAATGATGGGAAGCTGACGGCGAGAGAGCTCGTCTTATGTGGTGACAAATTTGATTTGGGTGGGGTGAAGGGAAGGTGGATTCTTCAGAGGTCACTATGAGGTCTCTCCCTTGTCATCGGAGCAAAAGACCTAAGTCGATGCCTGGGTAGCATTCTCGGTATTTTTTGCTGATTACTTCCTTCTGAAAAGCGAACTCAAGGCGACTTCACGGATGATGTCGCGGAAGCGGTATTTATCTTTTACAACATTTGCTAGGATGGTCTCGACCTCATCGGAATCAGAAAATTCGACAGTGCGTCCCAGCGCGTATGAGAGGATGGACTTGGTGAGTTCTTTGGCAAGAGCCCCTTCGTGTTTTAATAGAAGGGTCTTTAGTTCGCTGACGTTTTGAAATTCACCACCACCCGGAAGGGTTCCTTCCGATTGAATAGGAACTTTTTTTCGTCCAACCTTTTCGGAGTCACGCCATCGTCCGATGGTATCGAAATTTTCGAGACCAAAGCCGATAGCGTCCATTTTTACATGGCACACGGCACAGGTGGCGCGCTTTTGGTGTAGCAAAACCATCGCGCGGTTTGTCATCAATTTATTTGAAGCCTCATCGAGTTCGGGAACATTAGGCGGTGGGGGTGGGGGCTTATCGTGAAGCACTTTTTCCATCACGAGGGCGCCCCGTATTACGGGAGAAGAACGTCCGCCATTCGAGCCAGTCGTAAGAAAAGCGGTTTGCGTGAAGATTCCACCCCGATGCGATTCTGCTGGGATTTTGATCTTTTGAAACGTGCCGCCTTTGAGCTGATCCGTGGGTAAGTCGTAGTGAATTGCGAGAGCGTCATTTACAACTAAGAAGTTGGAATCAATGAGATTCGCTACTGGTAGATTTTCTTTCATGAGAATCCCGAAAAACTCACGGACCTCCTGTTTGGCATCTTGCTGAACGCCCTGATTGAAGTGGAAGTGTTCTTTCCTATCTACTGTAATCGCATCGAATCGCTCGAGCTCCATCCATTGCCCTGAAAAACCGTCACGAAAACCTTGTGACTTTGGATCTGCTAGAAGGCGGTCGACCTGCTTCTCGTAAACTTTGATATTCGAGAGGTCAGCGTTGTAAAGTTCTTCATCGGGAGGACAGGCCCAAAGGTAGTAGGAAAGACGGATCGCGAGTTCACGATTCGTGAGAAGTCCGTGAGGTTTGTTTTGTTCTGGTGTCGCTTCTTGAATAAAAAGAAAGCTTGGTGAGGCTAAAACAATGCCCATCACCTCGCTCATCGACTGGCGATAGTTTTTTCCAGACTGACGAAGCTCCAGGAAGGTTTTATATAGGGCGTCGAGGTAGTAAGGTTCTGGTTTCTTGCGGCGAAAAGCCAAAGTGGCGAATTCTTGAAGGAATTCTCGTGCTTTGGCGTCTACGTTGAAATACGGGCTGTTTCTTCCGGTTGGTCTTTCTGGATACAATAACTCCTCGAACCTTGGGCGACTTTCCGGATAAAAAGGACCCTCGATTTCTAGCCAATCAATCCAAATAGCTGCGCGTGGCTCTCTTACTTGGCCGGGTTGCCCTAGTTTTTGAAGATACCCCCTCATCGTATTGATGGTGTTATCTGGTTGGTTTTCTCGAATATTCACGGAAAGAAAATGTTCTCCCATCTGGCGCCGAATTCGATGAGTTACCGTCTTGGGTGAATCGACTGAGCCCTGAATTTTTAGGGTTCCGTGGATTTCATTCCGGTCATAAAGGCGCACTATTTTTCGTAGCTCATGAGGTTGCCCTAAAATTCCACCGTGGATATGCAGTTTATATTCTCCGCGGATGTCGACGTGTTGGCTGATCGAGACCCACTTTGCGACGTCACAATTGTAGACCCCGCTGTTAACTTTAGGATATTTCAGATAGCTACGGGGGAGTTCCGCCCGATTCTCCCATTGGTTGAAAATGATTTTCTTTTGACCCTCATCTTTGAAACCTGCTTGCTTCCAGTTTTTTCCCGCCTCGGTTAATGCTCTCTTTCTGTCAAGATCTGACAGTTTGCTACGGAGCTTTTTATTCAAGTTCTCCTCTGGTTCAACTCGTTGTTTTTTTACTTCCCGTCTTGGTTGTGTGTTAAATGAAAAAGCTTCCTCTGCCACCTTTTGGCCTAACTTGAGGTATTTTTCAAAGTGTGCTGAGGTGAAAAATTGCTCAGCTCCGACTGTGTCAAAACTATCGATCTCTCCATCTTCAGGGATTTCGTGTAACGTGACATCGAAACCAAAAAGATCGCGAATGCTATTGGAATATTCGCGCTGGTTTAGGCGACGCATTTCGATCTCACCACCGTGATCGGTCAGAAGCTTCCTTGCTTTCAAGATTGAACCAGTCAGAGAATTCAAAACCATCGCAAGTTCTGCATTAGAAGGTTGTTGTTCCTTTTCTGGAGGCATATCGCCCCCATTTAATTGGTCGAGAACATCTTGCCACCTTTGAGCGGAATCATTACCTGCAATGATCCAATCTGCTTCATCAAAACGCACTTGGCCCTTTTGTTTTTTGGGCCCGTGACACTTGATGCAATGCTTTTTGAGAAATGGTTGGAGGGTTTCCCTAGGCACCGAAATCTCTGGAGGGACAGCTAGTGTCGCCCGGATAAAGAAAAGAGTCAGAATAATGAAAATCTTCATGTGGATTAGCTCAGAAGTTCAGGCAGGATTCCGGTGCTATGAGAAAAGCTGTCAGTTCTGATGCCAGCCTGTTGCAACAGGGTGAGCCAGTAGTTAGCTAGGGGAGTGTCCTCTTTTGGGAGAACTATATTACGACCGTATTGGATGCCCTTTGCGCCGGCACCAGAAACGATCGCTGGAACGTTTTTGAGTTCGTGCCCGCTACGGAGGTTAGAGCCATAACTAACGATGCAATTATCAAAAAGCCGTGAACCGTCGGAATCTTTCGCTTCTTTGAGGCGATCGAGAAAGTGAGCAAAGAGGCTCGAGCATTTTTTATCCCGTTCACGGGAGGCCACGATGCGGGGCTGAGAAAACCCATAGTGACTCAATGAATGGGCTTTTAAATTCATCCCCATCCCTGCAAGCAGTGAGCAAACGGGTTGGCGGTAAGTGATGACCCTAGTCATGCCGGTTTGGAGGGCGATGATCATCATGTCATACATTAAGTGGATTGCGTCCTCACCAGTGATTCCTTCAGAGGGAGCGGCGAAAGGAGCTGACGGCTTAGGAATATCAGCCCACTTGGCCTGACGCTCGAGTCCCTTCTCAACTTGTCGAAGCCCCGTGAAATATTCGTCGAGTTTTTCTTGATCACCCTTGCTTAAAATCCGCTTTATATTGCGTCCATCGATTCGGACGAGGTCGAGGATACTCTGCTTCTTTTTCAGGCGAGCATCGAGTTCAACACGAGAATCACCAGGGTGAGCAAAAATGAGATGGTAGAGGTCTAGTGGGCGATTGATTCCCGGTATCGGATTTCCTGATTCATCCCACGAAAGCGAGAGGCCCTGACCATGCCCCGAATTTTGACCGCCATCCGCTTCTTTGGCAGACAGGATTAGTGCAGGAAAGCGGGTTTTGCGGCCTAGGTGCTGGGCTGCAATCTGATCGCATGAAATTGAATTGTGGAATCTCTTTCCCGGAGTCCCAGCAACGTTGGCTCCGGTGAGATAGGAAGTGGAGCCGGCGTGAGGATCAGACGCACCAAGGTTGGTGAGATTAGTCACCATTGTGAGGTCGTCTTTATGGCGGGCAAGTGGAGAGAGCCCTTCGGTCATTCCAATCTTGGAGAAAGGTCCAGCCTCCTTGGGGTAGAAGGTATCTTTGGTGAATCCGAAACCTCCCCCAAGAAAGATCATGCGTTTTGGAGGTGCTGCAGCGGCTACCTTTGCCCTGGCGAAGGTCTCCAAGAATGGTAGTGCCAAAACAGAGCCGCCGATTCTCAGGAAGGAACGGCGGGTTGTGGAATTGGTTTTAAACATCATATGCTGAGCAAGCAAAATACATTAGAGAACAAGGGGTTCTATCGCCTTGAACTACTTTTGAGTTAATAACTGCGCTTGAAGAAGAGATGTGAGCGCAAGGTGATTATTTGACCTAAATCAAAAGAGTCCGATCGCTGATGAGAGAGAGAGAAAAGTGGGCTCACTCCGACCAATGAGGGTTTTCCCGATGTCTGACCCCGGGAATCTTGCGATTAAAGTCCTTACACCAGCTGATTTAGTATCTGAAATATGAATCCTCCCTGAGAGACTTTTGCCACCCCAGGGCTCATGATAAGTGACCTTAAAGGACTTCGTTTCTTTAGGCAGTTTTTCAGGAAGACCAGTGAGGACGACGAAGTGGGCCTTGACTGTTAGCCAATTTTTGGTGCTTGATCCTCTTAGAGTTCGCCATGCTACACGTCGTATTCTTAGGATTGGGGGTAGTCCTTTTTTGAGAGAATTTGAGAGTTTGTCATGGACCCTGGCTAGAAGCGCGGTTTCTTTTTCCTGCGAATTCTTAAAAAAGATCTCCTGCTTCACAGAGCTCATCCACCTCTCACTGCGTAGCTCGTTGGCCATCGCTACGAGATCCGGACTTGCAATTCCGTAGCGCCCATTCCATCGCGCCTTTTTGGGGTCAAGGGTGGAAGGGCGCCTAGCGTAGGCAGAAATTATTTTTCGGATCTTCTCCGAATCCGAATTCCCTTCGATTTTGGAGATTGAAGCGCGCCATTTTTCGCTGCCGGAACGAAAAGCACTTAGTAGGCAGGTAGGGCCGCAAGCATTTCCATCAACGAGGAGTTGATTCGCAGGCAAAGCGTCGGCAAAGGGAGCGGAAATCCATCCCGGAGTAGCGGCCGCTGCGAGGGATGAGATGAAAAACATCAAATATTTATTAGCGATCATCCGTGGGAATCGTAACGATTTCCTTTCTCTGGTCATTTCCAGGTTTTGCATCGCTTTGTCCATTTGGCAGATGGATCTGTGCTGAAACTTCTAGTTGCGCATCAGCCCTGAGTTGGCTGAGACCTGATGGAATGGTAACCACGGTGCGCTCGTTCGGATTAAGCTTTTGAATAGTATAGGGGAAGTAGTCTTTTCCAATTTGAATATCGACGGTGGATTGGAAGACGGTTTCTGTGCCGCGATTCTCCACGCTAACCTGAAGTCCAGAGGCAGAGCTATCAGCAGTAGGGAGGAGGTAGGTTTGTGAGGCGACTGCGACATCCACGATACCGCTTGTGTTCCTGTTGATGGCGCGCCCGACGTCAATGATACCAATTCCAAATTGATTATCGGCTCCCGGAAAGCCGGCCTCATTACTATGGTTTTGGAGGATCAAAACAGCTTGTTGTGCACTGATTGATTGCTGGCTCTCAGACATGATAGCGGCCACCGCGCCGACTGGGAATGCTACCGCGCCAGACGTTCCGGTAAAGGATGTAACGTTATCTCCTGGGAAGGCGGCTTGAACTTCAAGGCCGGGAGCCGTGAAAGCTAAGTTTTCGTCAGTGTTTGAGAAATTGAGGTGGGTTCCGTTAGCATCAATGGCGCCAACAGAATAGACATCAGGATCAGCGGCTGGGTAAGATGCTTGTTGTGTTCCATCATTTCCTGAAGAGGCGAAAATAACGGCGCCTTGTTCAATGGCATAATCGACAGCCTGACGAACCAAGGTGCTGTCACTTGAGGAGCCCATCGAAATGTTGATGAGTTGGGCTCCAGCATCTGCAGCAGCAATGATTCCTTGTGCAAGTAAGAACGAACTTGAAACGCCAGTTTCGTCAGCGACTCGAACAGAAATGAGTTCAGCTTGGGGCGCAACTCCCCGCATATTGGGATGCTGTCCTGCGATGAGAGAGGCGACCGACGTCGCGTGACTGTTTGGATTTTCTCCGTCATTTAGTTCAATAAGATTGATGTGCTGGATATTATCGTTCAGAGCGAGATGAGGCTCAATTCCGGTGTCGATGACGGCAATCTTCACACCCCGACCCCATTCCGAATTATTTTTGCTAATCCCAAGGAAATCTAGAGCGCCATTTCCAAACCCGACCACTCCTTGCTGGGGGTCAACTTCGCGAAGTTCAGGAATGAGGACAGGATAATTAAATTCGACATCCTCGGGTTCTAGTTCCAAAGAATCAAGATCGGTCAGTGAATCAAAGCCGATCCGAACAGCGCGCAATGAGTCGATTGTCCCCATGTTACGAACTCTGCTGGCTGCGAGCATTTTGAGGAAATTGCGGTAGGCTGCCTCACTCGAAAAAGCAACGACTCTCTCGTATGGAATTGCGTTGGGGTCGAAATTGGTATTTCGATCGGAATCTCCGTTGTTCTTCTGACGATCGCTGGTGGGATTTGAAGGAACGTATTCTAATGGCACCTGAATCGAGTTCTTGGCGCTTTTGTAGTCTTCAGGCTGCTCCTGTGTCTGAAACAGGAGCCACCCTGCAAGCAGTCCGATAATCAGAGTGAGAGTGGCGATGATGAAACGGGGCGACATCTTGGGTAGTCTAAGTCATGAAACCCTATTCGGCGAGGAAAGTTGCTCAAGAATACTTGAGTTCCGCCTCTTTTTAAAAGTTAGGATTTTCCTATCTTACGTCTTTTTGCTAAAAACTAAACTAGGGAAAAACTAGATTAAAGGTCTGCCCAATCGTTTAAATGAGCAGATAGGTGACGAGGTTTAAAGTGTTGAACATGTCTATCTAGAAAACTGTAAAGAAGACGTTAAAGGGGAACTTCTTATTCGTGGGAAGCGGTAGTGTCCAAAATGATTAACTCTGAGGCGCGATTTGGTAAACCCGCCCCTTTTTAAAAGGCGCCGTTGAGTTTCCGGCCGATCCAGAACAGCGAGAGGAGTGTGATCAAGATTACAGGCGCAAGCCAATGAGCCCAGAGCTTGATAGAAGTGACTAATGGCTGAGGCTCTGGAAGGGCATTAATTTCCTTCACTAGTTCATCGATTTTTTCGGCCGTAACCATGCGGCCCCTTGAAATTTTCGACATTTCTTGGAGAACCTCAAAGCGAGCCGGTCGTCCCGTCTTCTCGATGGCGTCGGTTTGGGAAATGATTTTAGCTTCGATTGCTGCGGCCGGTTCTTCAGGGATAAATGTGTTGAGATTCCATTCACCTGGTTGGGAGATTTTGAAGCGTCCGGAGAAGCTTCCCCAGGCTCCTTCTTCTTTCACAAGTTCGATTCGTTTAATCTGACCGTTGGGTGCCGTGAGGTCGACTTGTAGAACACCATCATTAAGTGGCGCTCCATTAGAATCAAAAGCATTGGCCGAGAGGGAAACAAAGTCCCCAGGTTTCGGCCGCTCGGGGGTGTAGAAAAGTCGTATCCGTTCTCCCGCAGCCATATTCCGTTGGTAGGACATCCAGCGTGCAACCTGTCCCCAGAAGCGATAATGATAAAGATCCTCAACACCGCGGCGCCAGCGCCACGCGGAATCGATGGCCATGTAGAGAACCTTTCCTGAACCTGCCCTCGAGGTGACAATGATTGGAAGTCTCCCATAGGCATTTCTTCGAGCTTCATTTTCAGCAAGAATCGTCGAACCTGCTTTCGCGCGAACTACTGGGGCTTGCCAGTAGAAGCCGGGGAGATTGCGCCAGATTGTTTCATTTTGTGCCTCACTCTCTCCCAGCATTGTTAGGAGTGATTTTTCCCCTTCAGGAGTAAGGCGCATTGTTGTTTCGACGGATTCCGAGAGGCCCTCTTTTTTATCTTGGTCGAGAATCACAGGAATCAGGTCACCAAGATTTGATTCGGAGAGCGTGAACTGGTTTCCTTTGGCGCCGGGGATAAAGACAACTCCGCTGGCCTGGCTCTTAACGAGACCTTCAATCAGGTTGGCCTGTTCAACAGTGAGTTGGCTTTCTCCAACTCCAACATCGCCGATGAAAACAACATCATACTTTTGAAGGTCTTCTAGTTTTTCGGGGAATTCTTGGATGTAATCGGGACCATCGCCTCTCCCTAGATCTGGATGGAGAAGAAGGCAATCCACGGTCACTCCAGGATCTCGTGAAAGTGCATTTCTAATGAATCGATACTCCCAACGAGGTAAGCTTTCAATGACTAGAACTCGGATCGATTCAGGTTTGCCACTGATGACAAAGTCACGCGAATTATTATTTTCGATTAGCTCGCCATTCGCAACTGGAAGAGAAATAGAGAGCGTCGAGGCGCCCTCCTTTTCGACTCGCCAGAGAAGTGAATCGTAGTGGGTGCTGTTGGCGCGAATCGTGATGTCTTTGTAGCGTTCTGCTCCGGTGTCGCTTTTAATGCGAATTTGGGTGCGAACATCACGAGCAAGCGATGATTCGATAGTAAAAGGGATTTGGGCATTCTCGCCGATGATGCCGTAAGTCGGAGCGTTAACCGAGGTGAGTTCTAAGTCGGGAACTGTTTTATTGTTTCCCGTCGCGAGGGTGTAGATCGGAACGCCCTTGAGACGGAATTGTTGGGAAACACCGACGGGTGAAGTTCCGAGGTTCCAATCGCCATCACCCAAGAAAATAGCAGCTCTCAGATTTTGGCCATTAGCCAAAGAATTGCCCAAAGCTTCGTTAATGTCTGTGCCACTCATTGCTAACTCGATGATATCGGCATCAGGTGAGGGTGCACCGAAAGATGCCGTGGTGACACGGTTTTTACCTTCTGCTTCAAAGGTTTCCCAAAACTTAGAATCGACTAGGCGTTTAACTAATTCGCGACGGGTTAAAATTGTTTCGGATCCTGCCATGGACTCTGGCCGCCTAGCGTCTTCGGTGTCCATTGAGATTGATTCATCCCAGACGATAGCAATTTCGGGCTGGAGGTCCGACTCCTGAACCGTGCGCCATTCGGGTCCAAGTAACATTGTGCAAACAAAGAGAACGCATAGAAGTCGGAGGCCCTCAAGAGAGCCAGTGCGATTGGGGCGGGTTGATCGACGCGTCGCTATGACTCCTAGAGTGATCGTCGCAGTAAGGACGATCACCACCAAGACGATCAACCAAGTTTGTGCCTGGAAGTGGAGTGGGCCGAGATTGAAATGATTCACGAGGCGGGAGACGTTTTTGAGGTGCTCAGAGCAGGCGGTCCGGTTAATTTGGGTTGCAAACAGAGGATTGCCTCAGCAAGCAGAAAGAAGAGAACCGTGATGAGGAAAGCCCACCAAACCGGAGAGACGAGATTATCGTCATCCTTTGTGCTTTCAAAGAGTGAGTAAGAAGTTCCTTCTAAGAGGGTGTCGAGAGCTTCCCCGTTAACGCGGAGGGGGGAGCTTTCCGCGGCGGGCCGATTAACGGCTATCACCCTTTCGCCAAGGCGATAGACTCCGGCGCGATATGCCCCAAGAGCTGGTTCATAGTCCTCAAAAGCATCGAGGCGATCGCGAACTTCATCGCCACGGAGCTTAGCTTTTTCACTTCCAGCAATCGCGCGATAACCGGCGTGGAGTCGGTCAGTGCCTTTTTCAAGGAGGCGCTGAACAGCCACGAGGTGGAGAGCCACAAACTCGAGATTAGACCAACGATCATCGGGAAGAGTAGTGATGAAGATTGCGGTCCCGAGACCTTTTAGTTGGCGGTAAAGGAGAGGAGTTCCGTCGTCCCATTCAGCAAGGGAGGTGCCATCACCCTTAATGCTGCAGCGCTTGACCCCGCGGACTTGATCAATTGGCATTTTTTGATCGCTCAGGCTATTTCGCCAAGGGCCATCATCCTTGATCCATGATCCGTTGATGAAATACTCGTCAGCCGGAGCGTCTTCGGTCACCCCCCAGGATGTCCCGAAAATGATGTTTTTGGATGGCTTTTCTGGTGGGAAGAAAATGATAGAGCCTCCCGATGCCGCAAATTCTTGAAGTTGGGCAGCAACAGCGCCGGTTGGGATCGGAGCTTGCCAGACAATAAGTGAGGCGGTCGACCAGTCAATTTTAGTCGTTTGGGTGAGGGTGACAATTTCACAACTATAGCGATCAAAGCCATCGGGTGCTGCTGCTTTGCGAAGGTAGTTGGCCGTGTTCCCTGAAGGTTTTTCTGAAACGATCCACGATTTGACAGGTTCTTTGCCGCCAAACGCGAAGAAAACACTATTATCGCGCGGATTGTTATCCGAAGGGATTCCGACCCACCCGCTACCCTCAATATCGGCTGTGCCAAGCGGGAGACGTTTTTGAAAACGAAGCTCTTGGCCACTCATCGTGACGCGCTCGGCTGAACGAGCCCCCTTGAGGGAGTAAGTGATTGGGACGGTGGAAGTTCCATCGCCTTTGCTACGTGTTAATTTGAGATCAAGGAAAAGATTGTCTTCTACACGGCGGGAAGCGACGAGCTCGATTGCTACGTTTTGAGCAAGTTTGCTGCCTGATGAAAGAACCCTAAGCTTTGTTTCGCTGGGAAGGTTTTCGAGTCCGGCGCGAACTGCATTCCATCTTGAGTCAGTGGGCCGCCAGTCCCCCCGCTGCATATCGGATGCAAGCCAGACTTCGGTCTGGCCCGGATTAGTTTCGTCAATGTAATCAATCGCTTTAGTCAATAAGGTAGGAATGTCGGCCTGAGTGTCGGTAGCAAAAGTAGTCGAAAGGTCTGGGAGAGCATCGGGGGAGGGGACTTCTTGGATATCTCCACTCGCACTATCGATGAGAATTAAGCGGGGAGAGCCCATTTTTTCGACGGCTTCCGAGACCCGTGTAATGACAGCTTGGCGGTAAGATTGTGCTCCGCTCTCTGCTTTAGTCTCCATGCTCGCAGAGCGATCAAGAACAAGAATCACGGTCCCTACTGATCCGCTTCCTGATCCGAGAAACCCTCCCAAGAGTGGCCGGGCAACCGCAAAAATAAGAGCGGCAATTGCTAAGGTTCGACAAATCAGAATGAGGATATGTTTAAGCTTCTTTTTTCCACGTGATTCACGGGAAGCTTTCAAGAGAAAACTTGTGGCCGCCCAATCGACGATGCGAAAGCGCCGTCGGTTGAGCAGGTGGATGATCACTGGGATGGAGGCTGCGAATAGCCCCCAAAGGATCGATTGTGAGAGAAAGCTTAGGCTCAAGGCTTGATTCTAGCGTTTGGAATGAAGGCGAGTCGTGATGAAGTTGGAGACAATTTCATCGTAGTCGGCACTCGTCTGAAAGAGGTGATAATCAGCGTAAACGTCGTGGCACTTACTTTCGACCTTATTTAGGAATTGCTTTAAAGCGGCGTGGTATTCGTCTGCGATGAGATTGGGTTCCGCTATTACAGTGGTGCTGTCCTCGAGGTCAACAAAGCGGTGCGGACGTTCAAAATGGAACTCCACCTCTTGTGGGTCGAGGAGGTGAAAGACCGCGATGTCGTGTTTCCTGAATCGAAGGTGTTGAAGGGCATCGCCAAGTGCCTCGGTATCGGCAAAAAGGTCTGAGAGGATTATCACGAGTGCCCGTTGTTGAGTTTTTTCTGCGATCTGATGGAGGGCGTCGACAAGACCGGTGTCACCGGTGGGCTCGAGTTTTTGGAGGGAATCGAAAATTGTCTGAAGCTGGGCAGCTCGACGACTGGGCGGAATTTCGAGGTGGATTTTTTCGTTGCAGCAGCTCAATCCAGCCGAATCGCCTTGTTTGACGATGAGGTAGGAAAGGGTAGCTGCAACTTTTCGTGCGAAGTCGATTTTAGTAGGGTGATCACCGGATGAGAAATTCATCGATCCTGATGAATCGACTACAAAATAGGCACGAAGGTTTGTATCAGCTTCGAATTCCTTAATATAATAACGATCTGACCGCGCATACGCCTTCCAATCTAGGCGACGAGTATCATCGCCGGGAACGTATTTGCGGTATTCTGCGAATTCTACTGATGATCCTCGGTGGGGCGAGCGGTGCCGCCCAGCAACGTTCCCGATCATTGGGGTGCGAGACTCGAGAGGAATTGCGCCAAGACGGGCAAGCACTTCGGTGTCTAGAAAATCGTATTTCATTTTTTAGAGTGCTTTGAAACGTTTGAAATTTCGATTTGGAATTGATCGTCCAGCTTGTGGTGCCACTGAAGTTTGATTGTTCTTGCTCCCTTGGGAAAACCGCAAAAATGAAGACATTGGCCAGGCAGTCTAGACATCATCGCGCATCTCCTCGACGAGACGAGCGACGATTTTCTTGGAGGTCATGCCTTGTGATTCAGCGGCGAAGTTGGTTAGGACACGGTGGCTGAGGACTGGGCTCGCGACAGCCTCGATATCATCCAAAGAGGCCATGTAGGTGCCGCGCAATGCTGCTCGGGCCTTACATCCGAGAATGAGATATTGGACGGCTCGAGGTCCTGCACCCCAGCCGACGTATTCCTTAATCCATTCAGGAGCTTCCGAACCGTCGGGACGGGTTCGGCGAACGATCTCGACTGCATAGTCATAAATATGATCTGGAACTGGAACTCGTCGAACTAGGCTCTGGAATTTTAAAACTTCCTCCCCGGTAAGCAAGGGATTGAGAGGTTCTTTATCAACCCCGGTTGTTTCGCGGGCAATTCGTTTTTCCTCTTGAGCGCTTGGATATTCCACGTTGATAAGAAACATGAATCGGTCAAGCTGTGCCTCTGGAAGGGGGTATGTTCCTTCTTGCTCAACCGGGTTCTGAGTCGCGAGGACAAAGAATGGAGCGTCGAGTTTATAAGTTCTTCCAAGAACGGTCACGTGACGTTCCTGCATGGCCTCAAGCATGGCGGACTGGGTTTTGGCGGGCGCTCGGTTGATCTCGTCAGCGAGGACGATGTTGGAAAAGACGGGGCCTTTGACAAATTCAAACTCACGTTTTCCAGTCTCGCCATGTTCTTGAATAATGTCAGTCCCTGAAATATCGGCCGGCATGAGGTCGGGAGTGAACTGAATTCGGTTGAAGCCAAGGTGCAAGGTTTCGGCAATCGAGGAAACCAACAAGGTTTTGGCGAGTCCAGGGACCCCCATCAGTAGACCATGGCCACGGGCAAAGAGGCAAATTGCGAGTTCTTCGATAACGGATTCCTGGCCAATGATGACTTTTCCAAGCTCAGTTTTCAGTTCTTGATACTTTTTCCCGAGTTCGTCAACTGCAGCGACATCGTCCGAAGTGAGTGAGCTGTGAGACGGATCTTGAGCGGTGGCTAGGTCCTTAGAAATTTTCACAGGAGTTTGTGTCGCTTCATTTTTTTTAGGTTCTGGGGCCGATGTTTTGACTTCCGAGCTCGAGCTTGGTGCTTCAGCCGTGAAAGGTGGGGAGGAGACAGTCGTGTCTGTAGGTTCAATGCGAGTAAGCTCAACAGGAGGAACAATTGGAGGCAGATTCACGATGTAATGAACCAATTTTCGATTGATCTTACGCTGGGTTGGCGGAGTGGCTGGGGTGTATTTTGTAGCCACGCTTTTTGCAGCAATTGGTTTCTTAGCGGAGGCCTTCTTTGTTGCCTTCTTTTTAGTCGCTTTTTTAGAAGTAGGGCTTGGAGGAGTGACCTTTCTGCGGGCAACTTTGTGAGCAGGTTTCCAGGTGTCTTTCTTCTTTGCTGCTGATTTTTTGGCGGAAACCTTCTTTTTTGCGATCTTTTTTGCAGCTACTTTTTTTACGACCTTCTTCTTTGTAGCGGTTTTCACTGCCTTTTTCTTCACTGCCTTTTTCTTCACAGCGTTTTTCTTTGTCGCTGATTTTTTGATTGTCTTTTTTTGGGCTGAACGCCGGTTTTTTTTGTCGTTCGTCATTTGGTCGGCAAGGGTAAAGAGGATAAATTGAAATGTTCTGGAGTGGAAGGCGAGACAGGCAAGTTGTTCTTCTATAAGTCAAAGATTAGCCCCCTCATTTAGGTGAATAAAAACACTACATTTCTAACCTCCTTTGGCAAGCGTATGGACTGGCTCAATTTGTGAGTTTTATTTCGGATAAAAAGATAACGAGCTTCGCTGGATTTATTGGCTGATTTTTGGCATCCTGCTGTCTATCGATGACTGCTCCCTACGAAGTTCTTCTTTATTATAAATATGCCAGGTTGGATAATCCTGATGTTTTCGCAGCGGATCATCGTCTTTTGTGCCAGCAATTAGAGCTTCGTGGTCGGATTGTGGTCGCGACCGAGGGCCTGAATGGGACTGTTTCGGGAACAAAGGAAAATTGTGCTAAATATCGCAAGGCCCTTGATAAGGACCCAATTATGGCTGGAATTGCTTGGAAGATTGACCCGGAAGAGGGGCATGTCTTTCCTAAGCTTTCAATAAAAGTCCGTAATGAGGTGGTGACTTTGGAATTGGGCGAAGAGGATTTTAACCCCGTTGATCTCACTGCATCTCATCTTAAGCCCTTGGAATGGCGGGAGGCCATGAAAGAGGATCATGTAGTCTTGCTCGACGCTCGAAATGACTACGAGTGGGAGATTGGGCACTTTGAAGGGGCGATTCTTCCTAAAGTACCCAGTTTTAAGGATCTTCCAAAGTGGATTCGGGATAATCGATCTGAGTTAGAAGGTAAAAAAATTCTAAGTTATTGCACGGGTGGGATTCGTTGTGAAAAATTAAGTGGATTTCTTTTGAATGAGGGCTTCGATAACGTGTTTCAGCTCGATGGAGGAATTGTAACCTACGGAAAAGATAAAGAGGTTCGGGGGGAAGGTTATGAGGGTGAGTGCTACGTTTTCGATGAGAGATTGAGTGTTTCGATAAATCAGACAGAGGAAGCCAAGGTTGTTTCAAAATGCCGTAATTGTGGGGTCCCAAGTATTCGATACCGTAATTGTGCTTGGATGCCCTGTAATGCCCAAATTCTCCTTTGTGAGGATTGTGAAGAGAGAATTGGTCGATACTGTGATTGTCGATGCAAGGAGGTTGACCTGATGAGTCGGTCTGCAGTGATTGGAATCTAGAGCCTTTGTCGCCCCTTCATTTTTGA
>Ga0213868_10000671_pt1 | contig 32702 bp, 34 predicted proteins | sample PICome_9_FD_160087 | JGI IMG/M metagenome (GOLD analysis project Ga0213868, IMG submission 160087) | Coastal seawater microbial communities near Pivers Island, North Carolina, United States - PICO127 | ecosystem: Environmental > Aquatic > Marine > Coastal | place: USA: North Carolina...
CAGTCTGAGCTGTTGTAACTATAGTTTCTTTAACTAAATCAGCTTGCGCATCATCAACTAAAATTTCTAGTTTTATTTTTGGTAACGTATCTACAGAATATTCAGATCCTCTGTACATTTCTGTATGACCTTTTTGTCTTCCATAACCCTTAACTTCTGTAATGGTGAGACCCTCGATTCCTGCTGCCACTAAAGCCTCTCTAACTTCTTGAAGTTTGAAAGGCTTAATGATTGAAGTAATTAATTTCATAATAGGGGGTATGAATTAAAGACTTGCAGAGACTGAAAATACGAATGCGTCTTCGTCAGCACCGTATCCATCATCTGAAAAATCTGTGTAAGCTATACCGCAGTCATATGAACCACATGTAAATCCATAAGAAATAGCGAAGTTATCACCGTAATCATCATACTCACCGTATGAAACACCTACTGCTCCAAATGCATATGAGATTTCTGTGTAATCAGGAGCTCCATCTTGGCCAAGTGCAAAAGTAAGACCTAAATCTCCCATTGATAATCCCAGTACAACTTCTTCAAAATCTAATCCGGTGTTATTTTCAGGATAATCAAAAGCTACGTAACCTAAATCAACACCAATACCATTAACCTCGAATCCATAGCCAAAGTAATAATCTAATTCACTACCTGCGCCATCGTTAAAATTAACGTTTGAACCCCAGATACCTGCATAGAATCCACTTTCAGCTTCATAATCAAAACCACCTGACATTGCTGGTCCGTCAGTTTGTGTCATTCCTCTCCAGATATAATCTGATGCAAAACTAACATTAGCACTAACGCTAGCAAAAGTTGGTAGAGATAAAAGCCCTACAAGTAAAAATAATTTTTTCATTTTTTTCTCCTTAATATGAAAAATAATTTATATTCAACTTTGTTAATGCAATTTATGTGCCAATATTAAATTTATATTAAATTTTATTCATATGGTTATAATCATTAATAACTACTAAAGGAGTTAAGATGGATTTAAATAATAATGTTGCTTTAATTACAGGTGGTGCCTCTGGATTGGGGAGAGCTACTCTTGATTTTTTTGTTTCTAAAGGGGCCAAGGCTGTTATTTTAGATATTAATGATGAAAAAGCTGCTGAAGCTATAAATGCTCTTGGTTCAGATAATGTTATTTACTTTAATACAGATGTCATGAAAGAGGACTCTGTTAAAGCTGCAATAGAAGGCACTGAAAAAACTTTTGGTAAACTTAACTTTGCAGTTAATTGTGCTGGAACTGGTTATGGTGCAAGAATATTAGGAAAAAATGGTCCTCATCCATTAGATATTTTTAAATTTATTATTGATCTTAATTTAGTAGGAACATTTAATGTTATGAGATTAGCCTCAGAACTAATTGATAAAAATGAACCAGATAACAAAGGTGAGAAGGGCGTCATTATTAATACCGCTTCAATTGCTGGTTATGAAGGTCAGGTTGGACAATCAGCTTATGCAGCATCTAAAGCAGGAGTAATTGGAATGACAATAACTGCAGCAAGAGATCTTGCTCGTCATGGTATTAGAGTATGTACAATAGCTCCTGGAATTTTTGATACACCGCTCATGAGTCTTGCTAAAGATGAAAACAAAGAAGCATTATTAAAAGAAACTCAGTTTCCGCATAGATTTGGTAATCCTGAAGAATACGCTCAGTTAGCTGAACACATTATTAATAATACTTACTTAAATGGTGAAACAATTAGACTGGATTCTGCTATGAGAATGGGACCTAAATAGTTTTATTGGCCAGCTACCCAATACGTCATAGCAATAACACTGACTATCACTAATACTAAAATAACGTAAGCATCGGATTTGCTATCTTCATTTGCCTCTTGAGACTCATAGTATTTTTCAAATTCATCCTTATTCATAATTAAACCTCATGTTTTATAACCACTCTTCCTACCTGTTTACCTTCAAGAATTCGAGATATTTCATTATCGATATCATTTAATGGCAAAGCTCTTGTATATGTATCTAAATTCAATGACCATTCATTTGCAAATAGATTCCATATATTTTTTTTAAATTCTAATATTGATTCTGCTGAATCAATACCTATAAGTGAAACCCCGCGAAGTATAAAAGGAAACACAGATGATGTGAATTTTATTCCACCAACATTTCCACAACACGAGACAGCACCATGGTTTGATATCATAGAAATTATTTTTGCTAATATATCTCCACCAACAGTATCTATACCTCCAGCATAAATTCCTTTATCTAATGCTTTGACTGGTTCACTCATAAAGTCGTCTCGGTAAATAATTTCAGACGCACCCAAATCCATTAACATATTTTTTTCTTCAGGTTTGCCTGTAATAGCATGAACCTCATAGTTTAATTTTGATAGTAAATTCACAGCAACTGATCCAACTCCACCGGTTGAGCCAGAAACAATTATCGGCATATCTTTTGGTATGTTTGCATCTATCATTTTTTTTATGCATGCACCAGCAGTTAAACCAGCAGTTCCATAAGACATTGCATGTTTTAATGAAAGATTCTCTGGTAAAGAAATAACCCATTCTGCTGGAATTTGAACAAGCTCACCAAAGCCACCAAATACTTTCATACCAATTTTATAACCTGTGGCTATAACTTTATCTCCAACATGAAATAAGTCTGATGATGATTCTAAAATTTCTCCAGCAACATCTATTCCCGGAACAAAAGGGTAAGTTGAAGCAACTCCTTTAACACCCGAAGCAGCCAAGGCATCTTTATAATTTAATGATGAATAATGAACCTTGATAATTACATTTCCAGGTTCAATAGCAGGCATATCTATTTCTTTTACAGAGCCCTTATAAACACCATCATTTTCTTCTACAAGATATGCCTTATATTTCATTGATAATTATTCCGATAAATACTTTTCAGCATCAAGGGCTGCCATACATCCAAACCCTGCCGAGGTAACAGCTTGTCTGTAGACTTGATCAGAAACATCTCCAGCAGCAAAAACTCCTTCTACAGAAGTAGAAGTAGCTAAACCATTCGTGCCAGATTTAATCTTAATATAACCATTATCCATATCCAATTGACCATCAAAAATATCTGTATTTGGTTTATGGCCTATAGCTATAAAAACACCCATTACATTTAGTTTCTTTTCAGTCCCTTCGGTCTCAAGAAGAACGCCATTTACACCCATGGCATCGCCTAAAACTTCTTTTAACTGTGTATTCCATAGGACTTCTATTTTTCCATTTTTTTCTTCTTTGAAGACTCTCTCTTGAAGTATTTTTTCAGCTCTCAACTCATCTCTTCTATGAACAAGATAAACTTTAGAACATATTCTTGATAGATATAATGCTTCTTCTACTGCTGTGTTACCACCTCCAACAACTATAACTTCTTGGTCTTTATAAAAGAATCCATCACAAGTAGCACAAGCTGAGACCCCTCTGCCTAAGAATTCACTTTCAGACGGAAGACCTAAATACATTGCACTTGCACCTGTAGAAATTATTAAAGAATCACATGTGTAAGTTTTTGTTCCAGTTAATGTAAAAGGTTTTGATGTTAGATCAACTTCATTAATGTGGTCATTGATAATCTCAACACCAAACTGTTGAGAATGTTTTTTCATTCTGTCCATTAATTCAGGTCCTTGCAGTCCATCACTATCCCCAGGCCAATTTTCAACATCAGTAGTTGTGGTTAGTTGTCCGCCTTCTTGAGAGCCAGCAATTATTATTGGATTAAGGCTTGCCCTAGCTGCATAAATACTTGCAGAATATCCAGCTGGACCTGAACCTAATATAATTAATTTGTTATGATTATCTGACATGATTGTGATTATAAGTGAATATAAACATTTTTGATTAATTAAACATATAATTTATGGACAAAAACTAACGTCAAACAAATACAATGATCTCCAATTACGTAAAAAATACACTTTTAAATTTTTTAAGTTTTTTCTTAATTGCTTTTTCTCTGTATATTTTTATCGCATTAGTTTCATACGACTCCAGTGATCCAGCTTTTTTTAATAAAACATCTTCCTTAGCAATAAATAATTTAGGAGGACCACTGGGAGCAAATATTTCTGATTTTTTATTTACAATATTTGGCCAAGGATCTTTTCTAATTTTGTTAATAGGAATAGTTTGGTCTCTACAAACTATTTTCTTTAAAGATGCTTACAACTCCTCAATAAAAATTATTATTAGACTTGTTAGTTCATTTATATTGCTAATAAGTTTTTGTTCCATTCTTGAGTATTATTTTGATGATAGGAGTGGCGGCTATTTAGGAGAGATTTTTTTTATCAACTTATCTAATGCAATAGGTTTCATTGGCGCTTTAGTTTTTTTAGTTATATTTGTTATTCCTGCTTCGTCTTTATCTTTCAATTTTTCCTGGCTTAAGACAATTGAAGAATTCGGTCGTGTGTTAATAAATCTTTTTAAAAAAATTCAACATTCCCTAATAAATTTATTTAATAGTTTATTTACTTATCTTAATAATGTTTATGAGAAGCTTAAAAAAGCTAGATCTTTAAAAGCTGAAGAAAAAAAAGATGCTGAAGCATTAAAGGCAAAAATTATTTCAAAAGAACCAAAGCCTAACAATGAGCAATCTGTAAAGGTTTCAAATAAAATACCTGAACAACCAGATTTGCCAAATACCAATGAACCTAAAATAACAGAAGTTGAAGCAAAAGAACCCATAGAAACATCTCAAGAGAAAACAGTAATGCCAAGCACAGCTTTGCTGGATAGAGCCCTTGACGATGGTTCATCTCTAACTCAAGAAGAGCTTAGTCAAATAGCATCTTTGTTAGAAACAAAGCTTGAAGAATTTGGTATTGAAGCTTCAGTTGAATCTGTTTTGCCGGGACCGGTTGTTACAAGGTTTGAAATACAGCCAGCACCAGGAACCAAAGCTAGCAAGATAACAAATATTGCCCAAGATATCGCTAGATCTCTTTCAGTTAGTAGCGTCAGAGTTGTTGAGGTAATAGAAGGAAAATCCTATGTTGGTATAGAAATACCAAACACAAACAGGAAGATGGTAAGGCTTACTGAAATATTATCATCTCAAGCATTTAAAAAATCACCATCAAACCTAACATTGGCTTTAGGTCATGATATTTCAGGCAATCCAGTTGTGGTAGATTTAGCTAAAATGCCACATTTGTTAGTTGCCGGTACAACTGGCTCAGGAAAGTCTGTGGGTGTAAATGCTATGCTGTTGAGCTTGCTTTTCAAATCCGATCCCAAAGATGTTAGGTTGATTTTAATTGATCCAAAAATGCTTGAGCTATCAGTTTATGATGGTATTCCTCATCTATTAACCCCAGTCATAACAGACATGACTGATGCTTCTAATGGGCTGAGATGGTGTGTTGTCGAAATGGATAGAAGATATAAATTAATGTCTTTAATGGGAGTTAGAAATTTAGCTGGATTCAATAAAAAAATTGAAGATGCTGCAGCCAATGGCAAACAAATAATAAATCCACTTCATCCTGAGGATGAGGAGTATTTAGAAGTACTTCCCTCAATTGTTGTAGTTGTTGATGAATTTGCTGACATGATGATGTTAGTGGGTAAAAAAGTTGAACATTTAATTGCTAGAATTGCACAGAAAGCTAGAGCTGCAGGTATTCATTTGATACTAGCAACTCAAAGACCCTCCGTAGATGTAATAACAGGTTTAATTAAGGCAAACATACCCACACGTATTGGGTTCCAGGTTTCAACAAAAATTGATTCAAGGACTATCTTGGATCAGGGTGGTGCTGAGCAATTGCTTGGATATGGTGATATGTTATATCTTCCGCCTGGTGTAGGGGTTCCTATTAGGGTTCATGGTGCATTTGTTGGCGATGATGAGGTTCACAGAGTTGTTAATGATTGGAAGACTAGGGCAGAACCTGATTATATTGATGACATTGTTTCATCTGCTCAAGAGACAGGGCCAATACCGGGTTGGTCAGGTTCTGATACCGCATCGTCAGAAGATGCAGATGATTTGTATGACGAAGCTGTAAGTTTTGTTCTTGAATCTAGAAGAGCATCTATATCAGCAGTTCAAAGGAAATTGCGAATTGGTTATAACAGAGCAGCTCGCCTTATCGAGACCATGGAAGAATCTGGTCTTGTATCCGAAATGAGTAGCAATGGCTCAAGAGAAGTTCTCGTTCCAAAAAGAGATTAATTTGAAACTATTTTCTGTTATTTTAATATTAATAACTTTCAACATTTCCTGTGAAGAGGTATTGAAATCATTTAATACGATGTTGCAAAGTGATTTATCTTTTAAGCAAGAAATTGAAATAAATATTAATGATAAATCTTATTCAGAAGGCTTTATAGAAAGAAAAGGTGATTCTATTGAAATAAATATTAAAGAGCCATTTAGAGAAAAATACTTAATCAATGATGAAGAGCTTGTAGTTTATGATTTTGAATTTGACCAAACACAAATAATGACAATAACTAAAAATGAAGCACCATTAATAAATCTTTTAAAATCAGGTGTAATATTAGAACAAACTCAAGAATTAACAGATAAATCTTTTATGATTGCCATTAACAATGAGCTTTTATATATTGAATTAATATCTGATAAAAGCTTTTACGTTAGTTATAAAGATAATATGAATTACAAAAATATAGTTACTTTCACAACACTAAATCTATGAATCTTTTTTTAATAGGCTTAGGTGGCTCTTTGGGTGCTATATCAAGGTATTTAATTAATGAGTTTTTTATAAAATTTATTCCCACAGAATATCCCATGGGTATTCTATCTATCAATGTTATTGGTTGTTTTTTCATTGGTTATTACCTTGGAACTAATTTCATGGTTAAGGATGGCCAGTACTATCTATTTGTCATTGGCTTTTTAGGATCTTTCACCACCATGTCAGCTTTTACCTATCAAACTATAAATATGCTTAACACCAATATATTGATTGCAAGTTCATATATAATTGCCACTATTACTTTAACAATAGCTGCAACATACATTGGCGCTAACTTTTCTAAATAAATGATAGATATAAAATTTTTAAGAGATAATTCAGATGATATTGAGAAATTATTAGCTCGAAGAGGTTATTCTTTGCAGAAAGATAAGTTTATAGCTCTTGATTTAGAAAGAAAATCTTTACAAGTTGAGGTTGAGTCTCTTCAGTCAGACAGAAAAGTTCTCTCAAACGACTTTGGAAAATTAAAATCGTCTGGAGAAAATACAGATAATTTAAAGAAAAAAATTGATTTAATAAATGATAATTTAAAAATTAAAAATGAATCACTTAATCTGATTTTAGAATCCATAAATAGTATTTTATTAGATATACCTAATATCCCCCATGAATCCACTCCAGATGGCAAAAATGAAAATGACAATGTTGTTATAAGAACTGTTGGAAAAATTACCTCCACAAATACAGTTGATCACATAGACATAACAAAAAAAATTGATACCGATCTTGCTGCAAAGCTTGCTGGATCTAGATTTGCTGTACTAAAGGGAAGTTTGGCTAAACTTCAAAGAGCTTTAATCTCTTTAATGCTAGATACAGCTATCAAGAATGGCTATGAGGAATATTATTTACCCTATATGGCTAATAAAGATTCTTTAATAGGAACTGGGAATCTTCCTAAGTTTGAAGAAGATTTATTTAAAACCTCAGAATCCCTTTATTTAATTCCAACAGCAGAAGTTCCATTAACAAATATTTATAGAGATGTTTTGTTAAATGATGATGAATTGCCAATAAAATTGACAGCCCACACTCCATGCTTTAGATCAGAGGCAGGAAGTTATGGCAGAGATACTAAAGGATTAATAAGACAGCATCAATTTGAAAAAATAGAGTTATTCAAAATTTCAGATCCAGCTAAATCAATGTTTGAGCTTGAAGGTTTGCTTGAGAATGCAGAAGAAATTCTTCAACTTCTTGAACTTCCATATCAAGTAGTTCAATTGTGTGCAGGAGATATTGGTTTTTCATCGTGCAAAACATATGACATTGAGGTTTGGATGCCTAGTCAAAAAAGTTATAGAGAAATATCATCTTGCTCAAATTTTGGTGATTTTCAAGCTAGGAGATCAAATATAAAATTCAAATGTGGTGGAAATAAAAATTATGTTCACACTATCAACGGATCGGGTTTAGCGGTTGGAAGAACATTAATAGCCTTACTTGAAAATAACTATTTGGGTAAAGACTCTATTAAGTTACCCAAGATTCTTCATGAATATTATGGTGCTTCATCTGTAGATATCTAACTAAACAAACTTGTTTGCTTAAAAGTTTCATAATAATTACAAAAAACCTTTTTTTTATTTGTATATAGGTTTAATATAAATTTATAAACAATTGTTCATCTAAAAGAGGTATTCAATGAATAAATTCAGCAAACTAACCCTTTTCACTTTTATAATTTGCTCATCGCTTATACTAAGCGCTGATACGACATCTAATATTAGAGGTAAGGTAGTAAACTCATCAGGCGATCCAGTATCCAATGCAGACATTGTATTAACTTACGGTCCAACAAATACAACTCAATCTGCTTCGTCTAATTCTGACGGAACATTTGCAATGTTAAATTTGCAACTTGGTGGTCCATATATGATATCAGCTGATGCAGGAAGCGTATCAGGATCTTTAGAAGATTTATATTTAGTTCTAGGTAAAGATTCAAAAGTAACCATTACCGTTAGTGCTTCATCAGAAATGGATGAGCTTGTTGTTGTTGGAGCTAGTTTAAGCTCTGCTAGCTTACTTGCTACTGGTCCTTCAGTCTTTTATGGTTTAGAGGCTCTTGAGGATGCTGCTGCTGCAGAAAGAGATCTTAAAGATTTACTTGCAACGCATCCAAGACTTTCACTTGATGAGGGTTATGCGAGAGGTATTCAGTGTAATGGTTCTAGTCCTAGAATGAACAGTTTGACAGTAGATGGAATCGCTTTAAATGACGGTTTTGGTCTAAATGATAATGGCTATCCAGCAAATAGAATGCCTTTTTCATACGATGCAATCAAGCAAGTCTCTGCTGAATTTGCACCATTTGATGTTCAATACGGTGGCTTTTCTGCATGTGTTGTGAATGCAATAACAAAATCAGGTTCAAATGAATTTAAAGGTAATTTTTTCTATGAATTTACCAATGATGACCTGCTCTCTGACAAAGTTGATGGAAATAAAATAAATAATGCTGCTTTTGATGAAGACAAATATGGTTTCACATTAGGTGGCCCAATTATTCAAGATAAACTGTATTTCTTTACAGCATATGAGTACTACAATGATCAAGATACAGTAGATTTTGGTCCTGTTGGGTCAGGTGCACCAACAGAGATGCATTGGTTAACTCAAGAGACTCTAGACCTAGTTATTAGCACAATGAAAGACAAATACGGATTTGATCCTGGAGGAATACCCTCAGCTATTGATAGTTTTAGTGAAAAATTACTGGTTAAATTTGATTACTATCTTAGTGATATTACAAGAGCAACATTCACTTACAACTATAGTGAAGGTTTTAGAAATAATTATTCCGATACTTATTATACTCAGCTTGAATTAAGCAATCACGGTTATGAAAATGGTAATACACTTGATGCATATATGTTTAATCTTTATTCAAAAATTGGTGATATTAATACTGAGGTTAGAGTTGGATATAGGGAGTTAGATAATAGACAAGAAGGTATTGGTGGACCATTTGGAGAATTTGATATTGAAAACATCACAGGTGGTGGTGATATTATGGTTGGAGGTACTGATGACTCTCGTCAGGCAAACGATTTAAATTACGATAACTTTACAATGGCTTTTGTTGGCGATTTTGTATTAGGTGATCAACTTATCTCATTTGGTTATGAATATGAAGAACAAAGTACTTTTAATATGTTTGTTCAGCATTCACTTGGCGGCGAGTGGGATTTCTATTCATTTGATAACTTCTTAAATGGAATAGTCAATAGAGTATATTACGGTAACAATCCTTCACTTAATCCTGCGGATGCTGGAGCAACATGGGAGTATGATATTACAACTATATTTGCTCAAAGTGAGTGGACAGTATCTGATAAATTAGATATTACATATGGTCTTAGGTATGAAAAGTATGGTGTTGATGGTGCTCCATTAGAAAATCCAGCTTTTACAGCTGCTTATGGCAGACCAAATACTCACACCCACGATGGTGAGACAATATTAATGCCTAGACTATCATTTAGCTATGATTTAAATGATTCCACTGAAATTTATGGTGGTATTGGAACATTCTCTGGTGGTAATCCTAATGTCTGGTATTCAAATATTTGGTCAAATGATGGTGTTTCTAATATTCAGTTAAGTTTAAGAAATGTAGATATGTTTGCTACTCCTATGTGTGATGGAAGAACAGGACAGCCAACAACACAAGGTCCTGGTTATGGTGTGCCTTGTTCATTAGTCAATGATGTTATGAATGGCTCTACTGCTGGTGGAACCAATTCTATCGATCCTAATTTTAAAATACCTTCTGTAACTAAATCAGCAATTGGTGTTATTAAAACATTTGATATAGGAACTCCTGGCTTTATTTATATAAGTGATGTTGTTCTTACAGCTGATTATATAAAAGCTACAGCTGATGATTCAGCACAAATCAGAAGCATTGGCAGTACTTATACTGGTACCACTGACTTTGCTGGACTCCCTATTTATAATGATAATGGTAGACAAGATTTTGAATTAGGAAATTCTTTATTAGATGGTAAAAGTGATTCTTATTCAGTTTCTTTAAGTAAACAATTTGAAAATGTATATTTAACATTAGGATATGCGGCAATTGATACAACTGAAGTATCACCCATGACCTCTGCAGTTGCTTATAGTAACTTCACAAACATTGCCTCAAATGACCCTAACAATCCACCATTAGCTCAATCGAACTATAATATACCTAAGAGATTTACAGGAACCTTAAGATGGACTCCTGATGTTTTTGCAGGATTAAGAACAAAAGTGTCCTTATATTGGACTCATCAAAAAGGAAGACCTTATTCATACTCTATGGATAACTTCACTCATGGCTTGAACCCTTCCTTTAACGATTTTTATCTTTTATATGTACCAGAGTCTGCTACTGATTCAAACGTAGCTTTTAGTAGCTCATTTCCTGTTGATGAATTTTTTGCATGGGCTGATGCTAAAGGCCTAGAAAGAGGCTCCTTTGTTTCAAGAAATAGCCAAGACAGTTCATGGTTTAGCAAGTTAGATCTTAAAATATCTCAAGAACTACCTGCTTTTCGTGATGGTGATTATCTTGAATTATATGCTGTTGTTAGAAACCTAACTAATCTTCTTGATGATAAAAAAGGAGTGTTTAAAGAAGCTTCTTTCCCAAGAAGACAGAATGTTGTAAGGGCTGTATATAACGATGACGGTAAATACGAATATTCTCGTTTTTATGGTTCAGATGACTCAACATTGGTTAACAGACCTTCACAATATCTAATCAAAATTGGTTTTGACTATAAGTTTTAAGACCTAATTTTTTTATTTAAAAAAGGCAGATATATCTGCCTTTTTTTTTGTTAATATATGTTTATGATTCCAAAAATTTCATTAAAAGATTTAGCTGATAATAAAAAATCTACACTTAATCTATTATCTGATGCTTTATCTAATCATGGATTTTTTGTAATAACTGATCATAAAATTCCATATTCACTTTTTAATGAAGCGTATAAATATTCAGAAAAATTTTTTAATTTAGATAATTTAGTAAAGACTAAATACTCATTTAGAGAACATGCAGGTGCACGAGGTTATACACCATTTGGAAAAGAAACAGCTTTAGGTGAAACAGTCCCAGATTTAAAAGAGTTTTGGCATCATGGACCTATTGTAGATAAAACCTTTGATAAGAGAATTTTAAAAAACATTGTTGTTAGTGAAATAGATAATTTTAATAATATTTTTGACAAGCTATTTAAAGAAATGAACAGTCTTGGTTTAAATCTATTATCTTCAATAAGTCTCACCTTAGATCTTCCGCAAGATTATTTTGAACAATCAACAAAGCGTGGCAATTCTCTTCTAAGACTAATTCATTATCCACCATCTAATAATGAAAATATGTTTAGAGCAAGAGAACATGCAGATATCAATTTAATAACATTGCTTATAGGGGCAAATGAGCCAGGCTTAGAGGTTAAGGATAAATCAGGTACATGGATACCAGTTAGCTCATCCTATGAGGATATTGTTTGCAATATCGGAGATATGATGCAACTGGTAACTGATCAAAAATTAAAAAGCACACCTCACAGAGTTGTTAAATATAAAAATGACGAACTTAAATCAAGATATAGTATTCCTTTTTTTATGCATCCATCACCTGATACAATTTTAAAATCTGTTTTTAATACGGACGATAAGGGTGTTCTTGCTCATGATTTTTTAGATGAAAGATTAAAAGCTATTAAGTTATACTAATTTAATGAATACTCAACTTATTCTCCATATCATTATAGGTTTCATTGGATTAATTTTGTTAGCAATACCTTTTTCAAATAACAGAAAAATAATAAATTTTAAATATATATTTTACGGGATAGTATCTCAGCTATTTTTAGCAGCAATTCTCTTAAAGGTACCACTTGTTATTAATTTTTTTGAATTGATGGGTAATGGAGTAACAATATTGCAGAATGCTACTTCTGAAGGAGCAAGTTTTGTTTTTGGTTACCCGCCATCAGATTCTTCATCAGTATATCGTTCTCTTTTGGAAACATTTGCCTTTGGTGTATTGCCATATATTATTGTTATGTCATGCATATCAGCAATCTTGTGGTACTGGGGAATCCTTCCTTTTATTGTAAATATTATTTCTAAAGCATGTCAAAAATTATTCAATATAGGTGGGCCAGTTGGACTAGGAGCTGCAGCTAATGTTTTTATAGGTCAGGTTGAAGCACCTCTCTTAATTAAACCCTACATACATAAGCTTTCTAATAAAGAATTACTTATCTTGATGACAGCTGGAATGGCAACTGTTGCTGGTTCAGTCATGGTCGCTCTTATAAGTATTTTAGAAGTTCAATTTGCAAACGTAAATTTAATTCAGCATTTTTTAACCGCATCAATATTGTCTGTACCTGCAGCAATTATGTATGCAAATATCATGATCCCTTCAAATGAAACTACAGACTCTAATGATGAAGCTGCACCTAAAGTTTATAGCAGCACCATGGATGCCATCACAACAGGAACAACTCAAGGCTCAAATATAGCAGTGAGCGTTGGTACAATTCTAATTGCTGTTATAGCTTTGGTTTATATTGTTAATTCTTTCCTGTCTTTTGTTGGTGGTTATTTTGGATTAGATTTATCTATAGAACTATTGCTTGGATATATTTTTGCACCTATTACATGGCTAATGGGAATTCCATGGAGCGAAGCAATAGTAGCTGGTGAACTTCTTGGCTTAAAAACAACTCTTAATGAATTTGTTGCTTATCCTGCATTGGCAAACTTAGAACCTGGTGTTCTTTCTGAACGTTCAAAATTAATTACATTTTATAGCTTATGTGGGTTTGCTAACTTCTCATCAGTAGGAATACTAGTTTCAGGAATTGGATCTATGGTTCCAGAAAGAAAGAATGATTTGATTGAGGTGTCCTTCAAAGCATTGATTGCAGCGACATTGGCTTCATGTATGACTGGGTTGGTGGTTGGTTGTTTTATTTAGTTATTAATAACTATAAATAAGTTTAAGTAAGAAGCAAAAAATAACCATAAAACATATGGAATAAATAAAACTCCTGAAATTAAATCAATTTTATACATATCCATTAACAGCTTCAAGTTTAAAGCGATAAGGATCCATATATTTATAAGTGCTAATGTTGGAAGATGATATGCAAAAAATAACCACGACCAAATAGCATTAAAAAAAAGCTGAATTAAAAAAAGGTTTCTAGTCTTTGTGAAGGTTCTATATGCAGAAACAGACATCAATATATATAAAATAGGCCAAACTATACCAAAAACATATCCAGGTGGATTAAGGGTGGATTTATTAAGCTCTTGGTACCAAAGATCATTAGCAGTATCAGAGGAGGAGAATCCTCCTAAAATTAATGCTACAAAGACAAATACAAATATGGAATATCTATTACTTAAAAACAAACTATCTTTTTCTAAAAAACCTAGAAATAATTCCAGAGACATCTTTGAGGAATGTGGAGCCCTTTGGTCTAGCTTCTATAAATATATAGAAACCTACAAAGATTGCACTAAATAAGAAAACCCAAACTGCATCGTATTCACCCATGGCGATATTATAATAGTTTTATTTTTTGATATGTCAGATAATTTAATTTTTTTCAACAATTATTGAGCATACTGAATAACCAGCTCCAAAAGAACAAATTACTCCTTTTTGCCCAGCACTAAGATCATTATTTAGATTGAAGGCAAACAAAGATCCCACTGAAGCTAGATTTCCAAACTTTTTAATTGGCATTGGTGCTATTTCTGGATCAAAATCATCTGTGTCTAATATCTTTGATGTTATTAATCTAATCATTTTTCCATTGGCTTGGTGCAACCAAAATTTTGCAATATCATGCGGATCAATATTATTTGATTTGAGCTGATTGGAGATTAATTCAGCTACAAGAGGGCAGACCTCTTTAAATACAGATCTCCCATTTTGATTAAATAAAAGATCATCGTTAGGTTTGTTATCAATAGCAGCTCTATTTAAATAACTATAATTACTTCGAATATTATTAGAAAATTGAGTATGAAGTTTCCTATCCAATATCTTAAAACTTTTTTCCGAAGTACTATTCTTCTGAATAACAGAAGCAGCACAACCATCACCAAAAATAAAATGCTTATCTCTTTCTGTAAAATTAACAAATGGTGTTGAAATCTCTGGATTTATAACAAGTATTGTATTTGCTAATCCTGATGCAATATCACTAAAAGCATTATTAATTGCAAATGTAGTCGATGAGCAACCAACCAGCATATCGTATGCATATCCTTTTATCCCAAGTTCATTTTGAATTTCAATTGCAACCGCCGGATAGTTTCTAGCAGCATGTGATGTGCCAACAATAACAGCATCTATATCAGAAGCTTTTACATTTGCTTGGTGCATTGCTTTTGTTGCAGCCTCTAACCCAACTTTTGCATGTATAGATAAGCGATCTTCATGTTCATTATCAACACGAGGCATCATTCTTTTATTATCTAGAATACCTTCTTTATCAATAACATATCTTGATTTAATTCCTGAAGCTTTTTCTATAAATTCTACTGATGAGTATTCCATGAGTTGAAGATTGCCAGCATCAATTTCATTTTTATTTATAGAATTGAAATTTTTAACATAGGCGTTGTAGCTATTTACAAGCTCATCATTGGATATTTTTTCTAGTGGATACCACAATCCCGTTCCAGCTATATGAATGTTGTGCATAATGTTAAACTAATTTAATCTTTGAATATTATAATTTATGAATACAAATCTAGCTAATATCAATAAACACCTAAATATATCTCTTTCTACTAACGGGAATGTATATGGTGTAGTTCATATTAGTCACGGCATGGCTGAACATGTTGGAAGATATAAATGGTTAATTAGCAAATTTAATCAGGAGGGATATCATATATATGCCGCTAATCATCGTGGACATGGTTCTTGGATAAATACAGATAACCCAAAAGGTTTTTTCGCAGAAAATAATGGTTGGCAACACGTAACCGAAGACTTGATTGCTGTTATACAGAAAGCCCAAGATGATCACCCAAATCTCAAGCATTATCTTTTAGGACACAGTATGGGATCATGGATAGCTTTATCTGCTGTGCAAGAGAATATTAAAATTGATGGTCTTGTGATGTGCGGATCAGCTAAATTAGATAATTTTTCAATCTTAGTCCAATCAATTTTAATTAGTTTTATCTATTTTTTTAAAGGTAAACATCACTACAGTTTACTAATGGATAAATTAACAATGAGAAGATATAACAATTTATTTAAACCCTTCAAATCACCCAATGATTGGATAAGCTCAGATACTAATAGCGTTAAAGATTATACCGATGATATAAACTGCGGCTTTATTGTAACAATAGGCCTTTGGAAAGATTTAGTATCTGGTTTTAAAAAGGTTTTCTCTCTTAAATATTACAAAAATATTTCTTTTGATATTCCAATATTTGTAATATCTGGTGATAAAGATCCTGTTGGTGGAAATGGCAGGCTTGTAAGAGATTTATATCTTTTTTTAAATTCAATATTTACTAATGTTTCCATGGTTTTAGTTAAAGATTCTAGACATGAGGTCTTAACTGAAATAAATAAAGAAGAAAGTTTTTTAAAAATAATTAATTTTTTTAAAAATAACTAATTAAAATCATTCACTAGTTTTAAGAGCAAATGATTTAACTCATTGTTATTTTCAAAGTACGGAAAATGACCTGTTTCATCTATAACAGATACGTCTCTATCAATATCAAAATTAACCAATAACTCGCATTCATTATTAAATCTTGCTAGTCTATCTTTAGCGCCATATATGAATTTTATTTGTGTTAATTTTTTAATAACTTCGTTAGTTAATTTATATTTTGAACATGCCTTTAGATCTATGGATAATATTTCCTTTTGTGATTGATTAAATAATCTCTTTAGCGGGTATAGCTTAATTTCTCTTTCAGGATCTGCTTCAACATTTTTTGTTCCATAGGGAGATTTTATTGTTCCCTTTGATCTACCATAAAAACCTGAGCCCATCACACCAAAACCTGCTGATTTAATTTTGGTTTCAGGTAGCTTATAAACTCCATACTTTGTTAAAAACTCAGCAGCTTGGTCTAAGTTTCCTTTTGCATCATTTAACAGTATTTCACCTACCATTAATGGATATGCTGTATTCATTAATATTGTTTTTGAATTTTTAATTTTTATTGATAAGTCTAGAGCAACCAAACCTCCCATACTGTGACCAATAAAGATTGGTGCTTCTATATTAAGAGATTTAATAACCTTGCAGCAAAAATCAGAATAATCTTCAATGCTTTTCACTTGCGGTCCTGTTGTATAACCATGACCTGGAAGATCTATTGCGAGTATATTAAATTTTTCTTTTAACTCATTAAATCCAATCATCTGCGCTGTTCTATGATCCATTCCAGCTCCTGGAATAAAACAAATAGTTTCGCGAGAATTTTTTATATTTGAGATTTCATAAATATTTGCTTTATAGTTATTGAGTTGAATATGCATGAAGGTAATTAGATTAAATAGAAAGGAAGGTTAATAATAATTTATAATAAACTATATATCTTCAAATCAAAATATTCATACACATAAAGATTCTTAATGACTACAAAAAATTTTAATAAATATACTTATCCATCACTTGAAAGAGTTGATTTAGAAATTGGACGTCATTATCTAGATTCCAAGAATACCCCTGTACCAAGTGTTACAACTGTCTTATCAGCAACATCAAAGTCTAAAGATGGAATTGCTCAATGGAGAAATAGAGTAGGTGAGGCAGAGGCAGATAGAATAGTTAAACAAAGTACTGATATTGGCTCTTCAGTTCACGATGCGATTGAAAAATATTTGAAAGATGAATTATGGGATATATTTGAAAATACTGAAAATGAATTAATTGCAAAAAAAATTACACATAAATTTGTTAATGATGGGCTAAAAAAAATTACTGAGATTTGGGGTCTGGAAGTAGGGCTTGTTTTAGACAATCTATATGCAGGCACTGCAGACTGTATTGGTGAATATAATTCTATACCAACTTTAATTGATTTTAAAACTGCAAAAAAAATTAAGAAAAGAGAATGGATAGAAGATTATTTTTTACAAGGGTGTGCTTATGCTAATGCACATAACGTCATGTTTGGTTCAGATATTCAACAAATTGTAATATTAATGGTTGATAGAGATTTGATATTTCAAGAATTTATTGTAAGACCTACTGAGTTTAAGATTTTGACCAACAAGTGGAAAAGAAGATTGATTGATTTTAATAATAAGTATAATAGTTAATTAAATTCTGATAATAATTGTTACATGAAACCATTAATACTAGACTCAGCATTAGGAACGGAACTAGAGAATCGTGGAGAATATTTACCTAGTTTTAAAACTTCAATATGGTCAGCGTATTCCTTAATACATAACCCAGAAGTTATTAAACAGATTCATATAGAAAATATTGAAGCTGGTGCTGACGTCATTACCACTTCTAACTATCAAGCAACTCCAGAACTATTAAAGCGAGAACCTTCTGCTCCTGACTATCAAGACTTAGCAAAACGTTCCTTAGAATTATGCAAAGAGGCTGTTATTAAAACTAATACTGATACAAAAATAGCTGGTTGCTTTCCCCCAATTCACGTCACTTTTAGACCTGATTTAAGCGCTAAAGAAAAAACCTTAAAAAAATTCTATAGCTCATTAGGTGAAATTTATAAACAAGATGTTGATGTTATTATCTGCGAAACTATGGCCTCTATTTATGAGGGCATTATTGCAGCATCTTCAGCAAAGGATTATTGTGACAGGGTTTGGCTTAGCTGGACTACCAGGGGCAATAAGTTGAATAGACTACCAAGCACTGAGTTATTAGAAGATGCTATAACCAAAGCTTTACCTTTAGATATAGAATGTCAGCTGGTTAACTGTGTCCATGCCGATACAGCAACACTAGCTATTGATAAGCTAATGAAACAAAAGAATTTTGGTATTTATGCAAACTCCTCTATTTACAAAAAAAACAAGCTAGAAGGATTTGTTAGTGATGCTGATGAGTGGCATTATCACAATCATCAACCAATAAATCATAAAGAATACAAAAAGTTTGTATTAGAATGGATTGATAAGGGTGCTTATGTAATTGGTGGATGTTGTAGAACAACAACAAGTCATATCAAAGAGATTAAAAAAATTGTAGAAAATTTATGAGACAAATCATAGCAATTGGTGGTGGTGGATTCGGACGAGTTATTGAAGATCTAAAAATTGAGAAATACATCAAATCTCAATCTTTAAAAGCTAATCCTAAAATATGTTTCATTCCTACAGCAACTGGCGATGATCAGTCTTATATCGAAAATTTTTATAAAGCTTTTGATTCTTTGGAATGCATAACATCACATATTGACTTTTTTAAACGAACCATAGATCTAAAACCTCACATATTAGACCAAGATATTATTTATGTTGGGGGAGGTAATACAAAAAGCATGTTAGCTGTTTGGCGTGAATGGGGTTTGGATAAGATTTTAAAAGAGGCTTATAAAAAAAATATCATAATGAGTGGCGTTAGTGCTGGAGCTATATGTTGGTTTGAAAAGGGTATTACTGATTCTTGGAAAGATCATCAAGCAACAATTGATTGTTTGGGTTTGGTTAATGGTGTTTGTTGTCCACACTATGACGAAGAGCCAGAACGAATACCTTATGTTAAAAAGATTATAGAATCTAAAGAGATTTTAAATTGTTATGCAATTGAAGGTTATGCAGCATTGCATTTAGTAGATGATGTGCCTAAATATAATGTGAGTTTTAAAAACAGCACGTCATGTCATAACGTCTCACTAAGAAATGATACAATTTATCACGATGATATTAGTGAAACTATAAGAGTAGATTTATGAAATTAGCAAATATACTATCTGGAATTCTTGGACTTGTTCTTACTATTATTGCCATTCGTTGGATTCTTTTGCCTGAAGAATCAGCAAATTCTTTAGGAATGATTTTATTGGATGGTTCTGGAAGAAATACACAGATAAGAGACTTTACTTCTATATTTGCTAGTACAGCAATTTTTTGTTTTTTATCAATTACAACTAAACAGTTTCAATGGATATTTTCTTCAGGAATTATTTTCTCAATTATTGCAATAATTAGCATTGTTGCATCTCAATTACATGAGGCTCCAATTGCATATTCATCTCTGATAGCAGAAATAATTTTTGCTATGATAGCCTTTACTTCAGCTTTTCTATATAAATTTAGATAATTAAAGCTTTTTTACAAAACTATCTATTTCTAAACTGGGTATCTTTTTATTTTCTCCATCAGATGTTCCTATATAAAGATAGCCTAATATTTCCTGGTTAACATTCAAACCTAGTTTTGAAGATATAAATGGATTAAAGGCAAATTTGCCTGTTCTCCATATTGCTGAATACCCAAGTGCATTTAAAGATAAAAGTATATTTTGAGCACTTGCTGCAGTTGATAGCTTTTGCTCTATCATAGGTACTTTTGGATGCTCCTTAAAGGTATTAACTAAAATAATAATCATTGGAGCTCTGTATGGAGCTCTTTTATATTTTTCTTTTATTTCATCAGATATATCAGGAAGGGTTTCTGCAAATTGAGAAAATATATCTGATAGTTTATCTAAACCACTTCCAACTACTTCAATAAAGCTGCTTGGTCTCAACCAGGCATGATCAGGAGCTCGCAATGCTGCCTTGTAAACATGTTTCATTTCAGCCTGAGACGGATGAGGGGATTTTAATAATCGAGCAGAAACTCTGTTCAAAATATTATCTAAAGCATCCATAAATAGTTATATTAATATAAAGAGGATAGAATAAATTAGAAAACAAAATAAAGGAACATATTATGTTATATCAAATTGGATTAGTTCTAATTTTAATAGTTGCAGCATTACTTATCAGTAAAAGATTTAAAAGTAATGATGAGAATGATTCACTCATCTTTGAAGATGAAATGTCAGAGGAGGAGCTTAATGAGCTAGATGATGATCTGAATTAATCATCTAATTCACTTTCCAAAGATCTATAAAGCTCCCTGCATGCAAATGCAGTTATTATTGAAAACGGTACACCGAATATCACCACAGCAGTCTGTAATGCCCCAAGACCACCAGCAGCTAAAAGTACTGCTGCTACAACGCCTAAAAGTATAGCCCATGTAACTCTTGAGAGCAGTGGTGAATCTCCATCAATCTCAGCACCTTTTTTTGCTGACAGCATTGAGGCAACCAACGCTCCAGAATCTGAAGATGTTACAAAAAAAGTAACTATAAGAATAAGTGATGCAATAGATAAACCCATTGAAAAAGACATAGACTCATATAATACAAAAAGAGCAGTACTAGCATTGTCACTAACTGCTCCCGAGATATCACCAATGTTATTAAGAACCTGATAAATTGCAGAATTGCCAAATACACCCATCCAGATAAAAACAATTATTGAAGGAACAAACAAAACACCGACAATAAATTCTTTTATAGTTCTTCCATAAGATATTCGTGCGATAAATAACGATACAAATGGAGCCCATGCAAACCACCATGTAAAATAGAAGAGGGTATACCCGTTTTGATAGACAGTATCATTATAGGCTTCAGTCCATGTCGATAATTGGATAATTTGATTAAGATATGCGCCAACATTCTGGACCATGGCATTTAAAATAAAAATAGTAGGACCTAAGATCAAAACAGTAAGAACCAAAATGATAGCTATAACCATATTAATCTGTGAAAGACGTTTAATTCCAGCATCAAGACCGAGACAAACGCTGATTAAACCTAATATAGTTATCAGAGCAATTATTGTAAATTCGTTAAGCTTTATATCAAAAACATAACTTAAGCCACTATTGATTTGTGAAGCACCAAGACCTAAAGATGTTGCTATACCAATTACAGTAGTCAAAATAGCAATAATATCTATCATTGCAGCCAAAGGTTTATTCTCTTCTACAGTATTACCTAGAAGTGAACTTACTCTGAAAGCTTTAGCTTTGTTATATGATGAAAAGGCAAAACATAGACCAAGCGCAGCATAAACAGCCCACCCATGAAGACCCCAATGCAAATTAGTTAAGCTTAGTGCTTTACCAGCATTATAAGAAATATCGTTATCTAACATTTCAGGGTAGTCATTTAAATTACCAATAGGCTCAGCAACTCCATAAAACAAAAGACCAATTCCTAAGCCAGCACTAAATAACATAGCAATCCAGTTTGTGTATGTATAAGCTGGTTTAGCATTAATGCCACCTAATCTTATTTTTTTATACTTAGTAAATAATAAATATATTGAGAATAGTAAAAAACTATTAGCAGTAAGAATAATAAACCAACCTAAATATTCAGATATGGCTAATTGCATTGAACTAAAAATTATTGATGATTGCTTAAGATTATTAAAAACTATTGTAGTAATAGATATTAATAGAAGTGTTGAAATAATAAATCTAGGCTTATTTAGGTTTTTCATTAAATTGAATGAATAATTGATATTTAATAATTAGTGAAACATAAAAAAACGCAATTTTCTACATATTAGAAACATATGATTAATAGTTATTTTTTATCGATTCAATATTTGCATACTAATATTAAGCTGTTATGATGTGTCTAGACCGATTTAATGAAATTGCTGGTCTATAAATAAAGCTAAACTTCTCTTAGGGGCAAATAGGGGAAATCATAAGCTTATCTTTGTTTATTTAGCAATTTATTTTTAATTATATATAGGAATTAATTATGATAGATAAGTTCAAAAAAATTCATGATAAGATACTTCCATCCCTGTCAGCTTTCGCTTTAATAAATGCATCCGCATTTACTGGAATAATTTCAGCACAAAGCAATGCTACAGTTGAGGAAATTGTAGTTACGGCCAGAAAAAAATCTGAAAGTTTGCAAGATGTACCTTTATCAGTTTCTGCACTTAGAGAGGAAACTCTAGAACAAAGAGGTATAAGTGTTTTTGAAGACTACTTGCTTCAACTGCCTGGTGTTACTTCTGGTGGCGCTGGACCTGGTACTAGCACTATTTATATTAGAGGATTAGCTTCAACAACACCTAACCTTACAACAGCAGCTGTTGCAGGATTAGCACCTAACGTATCATTTTATTTAGATGAGCAGCCTTTAGCACAACCAGGAAGAAACTTAGATGTTTATGCGGCTGACGTTAGTCGTATAGAGGTTTTATCTGGTCCACAAGGAACATTATTTGGTGCGAGTTCTCAGGCTGGTGTAGTTAGATTAATAACAAACAAGCCAGTTATAGGTGATACTGAATCCAATCTTGAAGTTGAGACAAGATTTATGCCCGATGGAGACTTAGGTGGAAAAATTGAAGCAGTTACAAATATCCCTTTAGGTCAGAACTCTGCATTAAGATTTGTAGCATATAAAGATAGAAGAGGTGGATATATTGATAACGTTGCCGGAACTCTTGATGTATCAGGCGGTGCTCGTTTTAGAAGCACTGGTGCTGATAGAGCAAATGGTGTACCAGTTGCTGCTTTAAGAGCTGGTAAGCAAGCTGGAGCTGATTTATCAGGTGTTAATCTTTTAAAAGCAAATGCGGTTGTTAAAGAAGATGCTAACTCAGTTGTTTATTCTGGTTTTAGAGCTTCTTTAAAACATGAAATCAATGATACATGGACAGCTAACGCTTCATTTACAAACCAAACTATTGATAGTGACGGAGTATTCATGGCAGATCCAGAGCTTGATGATCTTCAAATACAAAGATATACCGATGAGTATATTAAAGATGAATTTGATAACATGAGTGTTACTGTTGAAGGCATGATTGGTGACTTAGAATTTATATATGCTGGTGCTTATACAGATAGAGAATCTAATCAACTAGTTGATTACACTGACTACTTATTTGTTGGACAGTATTTACCTTATTACATATGTGATGGATCAGTTACTTATCCTGGTTCTTCAGCTCCAAGTGGTACATGTCAAGCTCCTTATCAAGAAGTAGATTCAAATACACAAAATGAAACAACTTCACATGAGGTTCGTTTTAATATGCCTGAAAATGACGCTGGTATTTCAGCTACATTTGGTGCATTCATGAGTTCATCAGAGTTAAAAGAACTTAACTTCTTTAATTATGAAGGTTCTAAATATAATTTAGGCTGGTCAGGTGTCACAGGCTGGGCTCCAAATTATCCTCACACAAATCCACAAGCTGGTACTACTGGTGGTAATACAGGTGCTGGATATTACTCTGTAGCTGGTCCATTTGGTCCTCCAACAATTTTCTGGAATGATATTCTAAGAACTGATGATCAGACTGGAATATTTGGTGAAGTTAACTATGCTTTATCTGATGAGGTTGAATTAACCTTTGGTGCGCGTTGGTATGACATCGAAGTTGATTTTGAGGGAAGTGCAAACTCATCATTCTATAACTTTAATGGAACTACAGAATCAACATGCTGTGGTGCAAATTTATCTAAAAAGTTTGGTCCAGGTAATGCTGAAGGCAATCCAGATAAAGCTACAACTGATGGAACTATAGTAAAAGCTACTGCTAAGTTTACTCCTAATGATGATGTTATGTATTACGTAACTTATTCTGAAGGTTTTAGACCAGGTCTTCTTAACAGAAAGGGTGGCGCAGTAAATGGTGATGGTACCTATACTGTTCCAAACGTTGTTGACTCAGACACAGTTACTAACTATGAAATGGGTTGGAAGGCTATTGTGAGAGATGGTACATTAAGATTCAATGGTAGTATGTTCTTTGTTGATATCGAAGGCTTGCAAACAACTATTTTTGATCCAAATATTACCAATCTGTTTTTCTCAGATAATGCTGCTGATGCAGAAATAACTGGTATTGAGGGTGATTTTGCATACTTCACTTCTGTTGAGGGTCTATCAATTTCAGGTGCTTTCTCAAGCTTGAATTCTAAAATTACCAAGAAGTTAGTCCCTACAAATGATGTTGTTGTTGGTGATGAACTAGCATTTGCACCAGGATTCCAGGCTAATCTTAACTTTAGATATGAATGGCCTTTATCTGGCGGTAATGTGGGTCATTTCATGCCTCAAGTCACATACACTCAAGATAGTTTCTCAGATGTTATAACTATCAACAGAGCTGTAAATGAGGGTTATACAAAAGTAGATGTTAGAGCTGGTTTTAGTAACGATGATCTAACTGCCGAAGTTTATATAGACAACTTAACTGATGAGAGGGGCGTAATTAACAATAACTTTGTTTTTGACAAAGAACGTGTTTCTTATATTAGGCCTACAACTGTTGGTATAAGAGTTAAGAAAAACTTTTAATCCTTAATAGGTATTTAAAAAGGGAGTTAATGCTCCCTTTTTTTTTATTCATACGCTAACATTGTAGTAAATTACACAGATAATAATGGCTAAAAAATCATTCAATTTAGAGAATATCCATAAAGCAGTCAAAGAATACAGGTTTGAAGATGGTTTACGTTTATTAAAGAATAACCTTTCATCAAAGCCAGATCATATGGATAGCCTATATCTTGCAGCAGTTTGCTCAAGATACTTAAAACGATTTAATGATGCTGAGGCGTATCTAAAAAAACTTTTATCTATTGCTCCAGATATGGGCAGGGCTTATCAAGAACTTGCTCACTTAAATAGAGATCAAGGTAAGAAGGTTCAATCTATTGGTTATTATAGGCAAGCAACAGAGCATAATCCTGCACTTTTAGCTTCTTGGAATGAGCTACACAAGTTTTCACTTGAGTCTAATAATCAGTTATCTGCAAAACACGCTCTTGAAAAAATAGAACATCTTAAATCATTACCAAAAATATTATTACATGTTAATCAGATTCTTAATGAAGGTAATATCAAGGAAGCAGAAAAAAAATGTAGAGAGTTTTTATCTGTAAACCCAACTAATACACATGCAATGACCTTGCTTTCTGATATTGCTTCAAGACTGGGTCATTTAAATGATGCGGAATTTCTTCTAGAAAGTGCTGTAAAGTTAAATCCAAAAGATCCTGAAATTAGAAAAAAATATCTTTTAATTCTTCGAAAAAGACAAAAATTTACTAAAACAATGGAACAAGCTGATATTTTAATTGAACAGTTTCCCCACAACTTATCTTTTCAAGCTCAAAAAGCTATCGAGGTAATGCAAAATGGTGATCATGAAGAATCTATCAGATTACTTGACAAAATTTTAAAGAAAGCACCCTTAGACCCTAATACATTAACTGCCAAAGGACATGCAGAAAAAACTTTAGGTAAAACAAACGATGCTATAAAAAGCTATCAAACTGCATATAATTCTAAACACGATCATGGAGAAGCATATTTTTCTTTAGCCAATTTAAAAACCTATAAATTTGATGATGAAGAAATTGAGCAAATGAAAAATCAACTTAAAAGAGTAGATATATCTATAAGTGATAGAACTTATTTTCATTTTGCTTTGGCTCAGGCATGTGAAGACATGGGTAATTATGATGAGGCTTTTTCACAGCTTGATGATGGTAATCATATACGAAAAAACCAAACAAAATATTCAATTGAAAGAATGGATGAGGAGCTGCAAGCTCAAATAAATATCTGCAATAGTCAATTCTTTGAAGATATGGGTCCAGGTGGAAATGACACTAAGGAACCTATTTTTATACTAGGTCTACCAAGAGCTGGCTCAACATTAATAGAACAAATCTTAGCTTCACACTCTATGATAGACGGAACCTTAGAATTGCCTAATATTCTTACAATGGCTCAGGATCTAAGAGGTGAAGATATTTATGGAACATTGGGCAAATATCCAGGAAGTATGAAAAATCTTTCTAAAGAAGATAGAGAGGAGTTAGGTAAAAAATTTATTATTGATACAAAAATGCATAGAAAAAATGCCCCAATGTTTACAGATAAAATGCCCAATAACTTCAGGCACATTGCTTTAATTCACTTAATAATGCCAAATGCAAAAATAATTGATGCTAGAAGATATCCTTTAGATTGTTGTTTTAGCATGTTTAAGCAATTATTCGCTCAAGGACAAGAGTTTACATATGGACTAAAAGAGGCAGGTAGTTACTATAATAGTTATGTAAAACTCATGAATCACTGGGATGAAGTTCTTCCAGGTAAGATCTTAAGAGTAAATAATGAGGATGTTATTGACGATCTTGAGGGTCAAGTACGAAGAATGCTCAATTTCCTCGAAATCCCATTTGAACAAGGCTGTATATCATTCCATGAAACTGATAGATCGGTAAGGACTGCTAGTTCCGAGCAAGTAAGACAACCAATTAATAAAAAAGGTCAAGGAAGGTGGAAGCCATATTCTAAATACTTGAAACCGCTTATAAATTCACTCGACAAAAATCTACTTATTCAAGATGATATAGATTTAATCAATCATTAAGAGCTTTGAATCTTTGCAAAAAAGATTTAGTATAAGGTTTTAATAAACAGGAACAGTTTTATGACAAATCTAATTATATGTGTTGGCATGTTTTATGTGCTTCATCTTTTCTTAAAGATGACATTCTCTTTACATAAAGTGCCTTTTGTTGATTTTACATATACAGGGGGCAACCTTTCAAATACAACAGCATTATCAGAAAGAATGACTCTAGCAAGTGATAATTTAAGACAATCATTGCCTCTTTTTTTCGTTTTTGCAATTTTATCAGTTATTTTAGATGTAGATAATTTATTTTTAGCTCAAGTATGGCTTGGTTTGAGAGTAGCCTATTTACTTGGTGCAATTCTAAATTTATATAGATTTAAAATGATTAGACCTCTTATATGGTTACCATCCATAGTTGTTTTAGTTTGTATGGGTTGTAATTTATATATATAAAATTTGATGACGGAACCAGAGGGGAGTTCCGTCACCATATGAAAGTTAATCAATATGTATTGAGGAGTACTTTCATTTGCAATTAAACTCGTTTAGTAATTCTTTTGTGTGATTGAATTATTAATTTTTTTAACAAAGATGTTACAAATTATATTTTATTAAAAATTATTTAAAACTGTCTTTCGATTCTACCTTTGCCTCTATGTACACAACTAAGATTACTTGTATTTTTATCAAGCAAGGTAATGATTTGATGGTCAAACATACAATAAGTTTGTATTAAATCAGTAATATATATTTTGCTTATTGGCTCTTCAAGAAAACTTGTAACAGATAAAATATCATATTTATCACATTGATCTATTTTATTTATAGCATCTTTATAAGCATCTTCACTTGTCTGCAATCTTTTAGTAATAAGAATAGAACATTTTTTATCAAACTCAGCTAAAGTATTTAAGCTAAAAAAGAGAGATAAAACATAAATATAAAATTTCATTCATCAATATTAACATCATAAATAATGATTGAATATTATTTAAAAGAGTATTACCTTTATGTTGTTAAATGTTGATTGAGGGGAGTTAATGAGCAATAAAAATGATTTTGGTTTTGGTACTCAAATAAGAAAAAGTCCATTTTTTGATGCAACTGTTAAATGGGGTGCTAAGGATTTTTCTGTTTACAATCATATGTATATACCTAGAGATTTTGGAGATCCTGAACAAAATTTCTGGAATTTAATTAATGAAGCTATTCTTTGCGATGTTGCAGTTGAAAGACAAGTACAAATCAAAGGTCCAGACGCATCAAAATTTGTTCAAATGATGACGCCAAGAAATCTATCTTCAATGCAAGTTGGACAGTGTAAATACGTTATATTAACCAATCAACATGGCGGTGTTCTCAATGATCCAATATTGCTGCGAGTTGAGGAAGATGTTTATTGGTTCTCTTTGGCAGATAGTGATATTTTATTCTGGGCTCATGGTTTAGCAGCTAATTCAGATTACGATGTAGAAATATCAGAACCTGATGTTTCCCCACTTCAACTTCAGGGACCTAAATCTAGAGATATTATGGTCAAAATATTTGGCGATGAAATATTAGATCTAAAATACTATTGGTTTAAAAAATTTATTCATAACGGGGTTGAGTTAATTATTTCAAGAACGGGCTGGTCAAGTGAACTTGGATATGAAATCTTTTTAACAGATTCTGATCATGGTAATGATTTATACAACACTATCATGGATATTGGCCATCCTATGGGCTTAAAACCAGGTCACACATCTACAATTAGAAGGATTGAGGGAGGCATGCTTTCATATCATGCTGATATGACTATCAATACAAACCCTTTAGAGCTTGGTATGGATAAATTTATTAATCTAGATCAAGACATTGACTTCATTGGTAAAGATGCCTTAATTAATATATCTAATCGAGGTGTATCTAGGAAGCAAGTTGGAATCATTATAGAAGATAATCCAATGGCTGGTCCTAATACAAGGTTTTGGGATGTGATAAAAAATAACGCTGTTATTGGAAAAGTAACATCAGCAGTTTTTTCACCAAGATTAAAACAAAATATTGGTCTTGCATTGGTTGATATCAAATATTCAGATATTGGTGAAGAGCTTCAAGTAAATAATGGCACCAAGCTACTTGATTGTAAAATAGTTAAAAAACCTTTTTATGATCCTAATAAGAGTCTTACAAAATCTTAAAACTTATTTAACTAGCTATTGGTATTACAAAAGAAAGTATTACAAAAAACCATTTACTAAATTTAAAAAATAAAAGCATGCTCATGTTATTGCCGTGATCTGTAAATTTGCTCCCTTCAAAAGACCACATAATTGCAGCTATAAACAAGAATATTATTGAATAGATAAAAATTGAGAACATTTTAATTATTTTTATTTTTTACAACCCAGTACAACAAAGCTATAAATATAAGATTGCCAATTAAGTATGTCGAGTAGTCCATATAAAATGATATTCTAAATGCTAATGACTTAATATGTAAGTAGAGTACCGAAAAGACTAATAATAAGTACAGCTATCATCCAAATTTTAAATCTTTTTTCATGCAAATTTGTATGGTTTATATATAACCCAAATGCTGCACCCCATGCAACAGCGAAAAAGACAAAGGATATATCACTCATATTCACCATCTTAACAATTCAAAAGCCTCATAGAAATATAAATATAATTTTTATCTGCTTATTGTTATTATTTAGTTAATTACTTTATTAAATTTATTATGACTAAATGGAAATTTCTTTTGTTATTATTTTTATCACTATTATTACCAGTTATTTTCATTAGATTATTTATAGGCTATTAAGATTAATTAAAAATATTTATGCTATCTTAAAGATGATTTAACTTTAAAAAGGGGACTATGAAACTTTACAAATCTATTTTCATTTTATTTTTTTCTATTTTTTCATATTCAAGCTATCAATATGAAACAGTCTTAGATGATTTAGATGATGCTTGGAGTTTTGTTTTTCTAAGTGAAGATAAGATTTTATATACCGAAATGTCAGGCAAGCTCAAGACAGCTTCATTATCTGATAAGTCTATTATTGAAATATCAAATGTTCCAGATGTTCAATATGTTAGTCAAGGAGGTCTGTCTGAAGTTATTTTAGATCCTAATTTTAATTCTAATAATAAAATTTATTTAAGCTATTCTGCAAAAAATACTAATAAGAAATCTACACTTTTTATAATGTCTGCTGAATTACAAGACAACTCTTTAGTGAATAAAAAAATTATTTTTGAGGCAATAGCACCAAGAAGAACGGCTGTTCATTTAGGTGCAAAAATGGCCTTTATGAAAGACGGAACACTTTTATTATCAAGCGGCGATGGTTTTGATCATAGAGAAAAGGCCCAAAAGTTAGATAATCATTTTGGTAAGATTGTAAGAATTAATGTAGATGGCTCTATCCCAGAAGATAATCCTTTTGTGGGTAAAGAGGGTGTATTAGAAGACATTTATTCTTATGGACACAGAAATATGCAAGGTCTTGTAATTACATCTTCAGGTGATATTTACGAACATGAACACGGGCCAAGAGGTGGTGATGAAATGAATTTAATTGAGCCCTCATTGAATTATGGATGGCCAGCTATTACTTATGGCATCGACTACTCTGGAGCTGTTATTAGCCCATTTACAGAGAAAGAGGACATGGAACAACCATTGTTACATTGGACTCCTTCTATAGCTCCATCAGATATGATTTTTTATGAAAAAGACTATTATCCTGAATTAACAAATAGTTTCTTAGTAACAGCATTGGTTTCAAAGGATGTAAAAAAAATTATTTTTAATAATAATACAAACACTCAAGAATCATTGTTTCGTGATCTAAACTTAAGACTTAGAAATATTCAAGATTCTCCAAGTGGCATCATTTATTTGTTAACTGATGGGCCTAATGGAAAATTATTTAAGGTATTGCCTAAATAATTATGAACATAGCTAAATATCCATTTGCAGTTTTATCAGCAGCTCTATTTACTGTTATGTTGATTACACCAATCTCTTCTGTCTCTAATCTCATATGGTTATCTTCAGTAGATATGCCAGTGGACATAAGCTCATCTCTGGAGGTGCTCCTCTTTGATTTTCAAAGATTAGGCATAGCTTTATACGGTGTTGTTATTCTAGGCTTTGCAATAGCCTTTAGTGTTGCTGGTTTAATTTCTAGATTTACTAACTTAGACGGTAAATATCTTTATGCAGTAGCTGGATCTGTTGCTATAGCTTTGGCTGTATTTCTTATGGTTGAGTTGTTATTTAAAACAGAATTATTAGGTGGGCACAGAACATTCATAGGTAAAAGTTTGCATTGGCTTGCTGGTTTTTTTGGTGGCTATTTTTATTATTGGCTTATTTCAAAGGAAAAAAACTATACGTTTATTATTAGATATTTAGGTATTCTTTATTCTTATGTTCTTCTTGGTACAGTATTAGAATGGATTTTTACTCCATCAAATGCTGCTTCTGGATTCGGATTTGTCTTACTAGAGTTATCTAATGAAGGACAAAATGCTTTGATAAGAGACTTTACATCATTCTTCTTTGCTACATGCATATTCTCACTTCTAGGTGCTATAACTCTAAACTCAGCGTGGTTTTTCTCTGTTGCAATAATTTATTTAGGTGCAGCTATTTTTAATCTTATCGCAATTTATGTTTATGGGACTGGATATAATGATATCTACATTAGTGAAATAATATTAGCTGCCTGGCCAGCTGCTCTTGGTTTAACTCTTATATTAAAAAGTAATGAATAATTGGATTAGTTGGATTATCTATATATGCATAGCTATAGCTATCTTTATGTCAGTTATTAAATTAGCTTATAGCTAATTTATTATTCATTTATATTGTGTAAGAATAAATCTATATGATTTATTTTGGGGGTGAATATGAATCATTTAAAAACTATTGGCATGAGCTATTTCATACATCTTTTTCACGCTTGGAAGGTTGCATTTATATTAATTGTTCATGGCTTATTTCCAAATATTTGGGAATGGAAAGCTAGTGAGTTGATCTGCGAACAAGATCATAAAAGTGATTAATTAAATTAATCTTATTTATTTTTTTTATCTTTTTTTTCAGCTCTTTTTTCTTTTAGTGTCTTACCTTTCTTTTTTTCATTCTTCTTTTTATCCAATCCTTTAGCCATAATAAACTCCTTGTTTGATAACACTGTATACCATCCATCAAAATATAGTTAATCCAAAGAATGTTTATTTATTCAAATTAATAACAATCGTAGGAGTAGATATTAAGGTGTAAGTCATTGATTGATCAATTAATAAGGATGTATAGCATAAATATGCTATGATAATTTGTTGGTCTTATATTAATTACAAAACCAATTAAACAACTCTAAAGTTGTATCTATCAGTAAAAATACTAATTTATCGCTAGCCAACCTTAGGCTTTTGATGTGTTCTTACAAATGCAAATCATTAAGTTTCTATCCAA
>Ga0213868_10000673_pt1 | contig 32680 bp, 33 predicted proteins | sample PICome_9_FD_160087 | JGI IMG/M metagenome (GOLD analysis project Ga0213868, IMG submission 160087) | Coastal seawater microbial communities near Pivers Island, North Carolina, United States - PICO127 | ecosystem: Environmental > Aquatic > Marine > Coastal | place: USA: North Carolina...
TTCGGGTAACCGGTGATCCGGCCGACCCCTATGCTTTTCGCACACCATCTTTGCGCAATGTGATGCTGACAGCGCCCTACGGCCATGCGGGCAGCCACCGCGACATTGCGGCCTTTATCGCGGATCATGCCAACCCGGCAGAGGCGATCCTGCGATACGATCGGTCTCAGGCGATATTGCCCGCCTATGGGTCTGAGGATTTTCTGGTCATGGATGACCCAAAGCAGGTTGCCGCCATCGCAGCCGCCGCTGAGCCGCGAAAGATTGTCTTGGGGGATGCGGAAACCAACGCCATCACGGCATTTTTGGACAGCCTGACAGACCCCGCGGCACCTGCCGGAAGGCTGGGCATTCCCGACCGCCTGCCCAGCGGACTGCCCGTTCCTTAGCACATTCTGACCCGATGAGGGGTTTCGGCATTGTCCCATTTTCGAAGGGAACTGAATGGCTACATGATAAATTAATCATTATATTACAATTACCTAAGAGACACTCATCAAGTGTTACATGATGTTGAAGATCGTGCAAGAAACGCCTTAGGGCTTTGAGATGACGTAGGTTTGTCCGGCTTTCACCTGACCGCTTGACCTTGTTCCATCGGGCCAGTCGATTGTCAGCACAGCATCTTCGGCCATCCCCAGGCCAAAATGACGCGGCAGCAGTTGCCCTCCGGCATGCCCGCCGCCGATCACGTTTTGAATACGCTGGCTGCCAAATTCGGTCTCAACCGTAATGTTGGCACCAATGGCGTCCCTGTTGCCGTCCTGCTGGCGCAGGCTGACCCGCAGCCAATTGCCTGTTCCAGCCGTGACATTGCGGTAAATCTCCATCGGGGCGCGGCGGTTCAGCACCAGAATATCCAAGCGCCCGTCACCGTCAAAATCGGCCAATGCCCCGCCCCGAGACCGCTCTAGACTGGCCACACCGGCCGCAACCGAAAGTTCGTGAAAGCTGCCGTCGGAATAGTGCATCAGCAGGTTGTTGGGGTCGCGCGTGGCCATACCGGGCATCTGGTCCACATTTCCCTTGGTGATAAACAGATCGGCCAAACCGTCGTTGTCGATATCGCCAAATTCAGCGTGCCACCCCGTTGAAGGGCGTCCGTCCCCGCCGGTATGAGGCCGCTGGGCATAGGTTCCAATCTCAAAGGGGGCAGCCGCATAGGTGCCGTCCGCTTGGGCGATCTGCAGCACCTGGTCCCCCATGGAGGTCAGCATCACCTCATCGCGCCCGTCGCCCGTCAGGTCGCGGCTGGCGATGCCCATCCCCCATAGGGCGAGCCGGTTCCACCCGTCCTCCTGCGTCAAAAAACGCTGTTCGGTGATGTCCCACATCTGCTCATAGCCGCCTTTGACATAATAATGACGGTCGTTCGAGATGCGCAGCGTCATGGCCCCCCGCGCGTCTTTGGCGGCCAGCATCGACAGCGGGCAAAAGCCCGGCGACAGGACCTGGGCTGCATAGCCGCTGGCCTCGGGCCGCAGGATGGTATTGTCATCGCAGGCTTCAAAGGGACCATCGGGGTCATCGCGGTCGACATAATTTCCAACAGCGAATGTGGGCCGGTTCTGGCCCGGTGCCCACCAAGCGGTAAAGGCAGTGCTCCAGCTTTGGTCCTGCGGCAGCCCCCAGTCAGCGGTCGCATCGATAAAGTTGCAATCCGCCCCGCCTTTCAGGGCGACATTCGCCCCCACGCGCAGCACGAACAGATCCTTGATACCATCCGCATCGATGTCGATCGGATAGGCACCGATCACCCCGGTGAGTGGTGGCAAATCCGCCTGTCGAAAGGCAAAGATACCTTCATTGACGATCAGCTTGGCCGGATTGGTGCCACCCGCGGCAAAGATATCGGGCAGCCCATCTGCGTTGCAGTCAAACACCGCGACACCGCCGCCGACGAAATGTTCCCAATCACCGGCATAGATATGGTCAGGCAGATCTGCGGAAAAATCCTCGAACAGCGGGGCGGCCTGCGCCCCCTGCCCGATGATCAGCGCGGCAAGGCAAAGATATTTCACGCCGCCCGCGCCTCGCCCCCGATGAGGCTGGTTGTGATCGCCGTCAGCGCCAGGGCAGACGCCCCGCGCGCCCAGACCAGATCATCCCAGGCATTGATCGCCACGCGGCAGGGCCTGCGGCCTTCGTTCAGGGTCAATTTGCGCATGCCTTCCATCACCTCATCTGCATAATGCTGTGCATATTGCAGCCGTTCACCGGACAGGATGATCAAGGCCGGATCAAATAATTGTACAACATTCGACAGGCCCAATGACAAGAACCGTCCCGCACGGCGGAAAATCGTCTCGGCTGCCGGATGTCCATCTTTCGCCTTTTCCAGCAAAGTGGCAAGGATTTCAGCCGGGGTTTCATTCTGATCAAAGCTGCGCCCCAAGGCGGTTGCGGCCTCGCGGGTCAGCGCATAATCCGCAAGATACGCCTCAAGACAGCCACGCTGGCCGCATTGGCACAATGCCCCGTCCAGCTGCACCTTGGTATGGCCCAGCTCCAACCCCATCCCATGCACCCCGCGATACAGCTGATTTCCCAGAACCAGCCCCATGCCAACGCCGCTTTCGACAGTGACCACGGCGAAATCGGACATGGACCGCCCTTCCCCGAACCAAAGCTCTGCCAGCGTCAGCATATTGGCGTCATTGTCCAGTGACAGCGACAGCTGAAACCGGTTTTCAAAGGCTGTCGTCATGTCTTCGTCGCGGGTTTCCAGCATATAGGACCAGACCACCTTGCCTGTGCTGTGATCAATGATGCCAGGCATGCCGATCCCGACAGACCTTACCGATGATTTCGTTTTGCCGCCTACTTTCAATAGCTTGTCAATCAGTTCGCCGGTTTCATCCAGCAATTGCGACATCGGGCGGCGCATGTCGGACGACGGCAGGGCAACATCCGCGATCACATTGCCGCCAAAATCGGCCAGCACGGCGGTGTGGCGGTTGAACGCCAGCTTGATCCCGATCACATAGGCCGCCTCCGGCACGACCTCGAGCGCGACCTTGGGCCGCCCGCGCCCGGTGCCCTTGGACTGTTTTTCAAATTCGCGCAAATACCCGCAGCTGATCAGATCTGCAGTAATCGTGGTGGTCGACCCGGCACTGATGCCAAGCGCATGGGTGATGTCCGCCCGTGCCGCGTGACCCTGCGCGCGGACAAACTCAAATACTTGCTGACGCAAGGAACGCGGTGTATCACAAGGGGCCCGCAACAGCGGACCGCACCCTTCGATCTTGGGCTGCGCGTCGGGGTCCTGCATTAATTTCACCACCAAAGTTAATTCCTCGATCAAAGGCGCTGATCTGTCGTTCCGAAGCCCACGCTAGGCAGAAAAAATGCGATTTGCGAGAAAAATCTTGCCAGATATCGTTTTTTTATTTTGACAGCTAAAATAAATTGAAGGAAGCTGCCACGACGGGTCACATGACTCGCGCCGCTGCTGTCACTGCTGCGGAACTACCAGGGAGAGAGAAATGAAAAAACTGTTTATGGCGGCAGCATTGTCGGCCACTTCACTTGGCACAACCGTATCCGCGGATGGCCACGCCATGACCGTCGGCGTCAGCTGGTCCAACTTTCAAGAAGAGCGCTGGAAGACAGACGAGGCCGCCATCAAGGCAGCCCTTGAAGCTGCGGGCGCGAATTACCTGTCCGCAGATGCGCAGTCATCCTCGGCCAAGCAATTGTCAGACGTTGAAAGCCTGATCGCTCAGGGCGTTGATGCCTTGATCATTCTGGCACAGGACAGTGCGGCCATTGGGCCCGCAGTGGATGCCGCAGCAGCCGAAGGCATTCCAGTCGTGGGCTATGACCGTCTGATCGAAGACGGCCGCGCCTTCTATCTGACTTTCGACAATATCGAAGTCGGCCGGATGCAGGCCCGCGCCGTTCTGGCGGCACAGCCCGAAGGCAACTATGTCATGATCAAGGGCTCGCCCACAGATCCTAACGCGGATTTCCTGCGCGGCGGCCAGCAAGAAGTGCTGCAAGCAGCGGTTGATGCGGGCAAGATCACCATCGTCGACGAAGCCTATACAGATGGCTGGCTGCCCGCCAACGCGCAGCGCAACATGGAACAGATCCTGACCGCCAATGACAACAAGGTCGATGCGGTCGTGGCCTCCAACGATGGCACCGCCGGCGGTGTTGTTGCGGCTTTGACGGCGCAGGGCATGGAAGGCATTCCGGTTTCCGGTCAGGACGGCGATCACGCGGCCCTGAACCGCGTGGCACTGGGCACGCAGACGGTATCGGTCTGGAAAGATGCCCGCGAGTTGGGCAAGGCGGCGGGCGAAATCGCTGTGCAGCTGGCCAAGACCGACGGCGACATGAAAGCCGTTGACGGTGCGATCGAGTGGGAAACACCCGGCGGCACCAAGATGACCGCGCGTTTCCTGGCCCCGGTTCCCGTCACCGCAGACAACCTCACAGCCGTGGTTGATGCGGGCTGGATCACCCAGGAAGCCTTGTGCCAGGGCGTCTCAAACGGCCCGGCACCTTGTAACTAAGGGTTTCTCCCCGTTTCTGGTCCGCCCTGTTGTGGCGGGCCAGACATTCGCTTGATGATTTCATTCTTGAGTGTCTTTTTGGCCAGCCCGCCAAGGTGCCCGCACGCAGGTGCCCTTGGCGCTGAAGGAGAATACACATGTCCGCAGATGTGACCACCACCCCCACGTCCCCGCCCAAGCGCAGTTTTTTACAGACGTTAGAGGTCGACACCCGCCTTTTGGGTATGATTGGCGCGTTCATTTTGGTCGCACTGGTCTTTAACATCCTGACGGATGGGCGTTTTCTGACGCCGCGCAATATTTTCAACCTCACGATCCAGACGGTCAGCGTGGCGATTATGGCCACCGGCATGGTCTTTGTGATCGTGACCAGGCACATTGATCTGTCTGTCGGGGCCGTATTGGCCGCCTGCTCTGCGCTGATGGCGATGACGCAGGTGCGTTTCCTGCCCAATATCGGTTTCGATATCGGCCATTGGGCCATTCCCTGGATCGCCATCGGCGCAGGGATCATCCTGGGCGGCCTGATCGGAGCCTTCAACGGCTGGCTGGTCGGCTATCAGGGCATTCCCGCCTTCATCGTGACGCTTGGCGGCTTCCTGGTCTGGCGCAACGTGGGCTGGTACCAGACCTCAGGTCAGACCATTGGCCCGCTTGACCAGACCTTTATGATGTTTGGCGGGATCAACGGCACCTTGGGCGGCACGGTCAGTTGGATCATCGGCATTCTGGCGATCCTGTTTGTGGTCTTTGCGATCTTCAATGCCCGGCGGGTCAAGACCGCACATGGTTTCCCGGTCAAGCCGATGTGGGCCGAAATCACCCTTGCGGGGATCGCCACGGGGGCCATCGCCGGTTTCATCGCGATCCTGACCAGCTACGAGGTCCCTGCCCGTGTCGTGGCGCGGGACCCCGCCAAATACGGCTGCGAGGTCGCCGAAGGCTGTCAGGCGGTCTATGGCCTGCCCATATCGGTCCTGCTGCTGATCGCAATTGCGGCCATCATGACCGTGATCGCACGCAAGACGCGCTTTGGCCGCTATATCTTTGCCACCGGCGGCAACCCGGATGCAGCAGAGCTGTCTGGCATCAACACACGGATGCTGACGGTCAAGATTTTCATGCTGATGGGTGTGCTCTGCGCCATTGCAGCCGTGGTCGCATCGTCGCGACTGGCCAACCATTCCAATGATCTGGGCACATTGGACGAGCTGCGCGTGATTGCCGCTGCGGTCATTGGCGGCACGGCGCTGTCTGGCGGCATCGGGACGATCTATGGCGCGATCCTTGGCGCATTGATCATGCAGTCGCTGCAATCGGGCATGGCCATGGTCGGTGTAGACGCGCCATTGCAGAATATCGTCGTCGGTGCCGTTCTGGTGGTCGCCGTCTTTATCGACATTCAGTATCGCAAGCGCATGGGGAGCAAGTAAATGACCAGTCTGAGGCTTTGCAATACTGGACCATATTACGCGCACCTGCGGTGCGACACCGCAAGCGCATGGGGAGCAAGTAAATGACACCTTTGGTCGAAATGAAAAACATCTCCATCGCCTTTGGTGGCGTGCAGGCGGTCGATAATGTCTCGATCGATCTGCACCCCGGCGAGGTGGTGGGCCTGCTGGGTCACAACGGCGCGGGCAAATCGACGCTGATCAAGATCCTTTCGGGGGCCTACAAGATGGACAGTGGCGAAATTCGGATCAACGGCGAAAAGGCCCATATCGCCTCGCCCCGTGACGCGCGGAATTATAACATCGAGACGATCTACCAGACGCTGGCGTTGGCAGATAACCTTGATGCGGCCTCCAATCTGTTTCTGGGCCGGGAATTGACCAATGGCCTTGGCTTTGTCGATGACGACCGGATGGAGGCGGAGACCCGCAAGATCATGGCGCGGCTCAACCCCAACTTCAAAAAGCTGAAAGAACCGGTATCCGCACTTTCGGGCGGACAGCGGCAATCGGTGGCGATTGCGCGGGCCGTCTATTTCAACGCGAAGATCCTGATCATGGATGAACCCACGGCCGCCCTTGGGGTGCATGAAACCGCGATGGTCGCCGAACTGATCCATGAGCTGAAAAAACAGGGGCTCGGCATTTTTCTGATCTCTCATGACACCCGCGAGATGATGGAGCTTTGTGACCGCGTGGCAGTGATGAAGAACGGCCAGATGGTCGGTGCGGAACGGGTTGAGGACGTGACCGAGGATGACATCCTGTCGATGATCATTCTGGGCAAGAACCCAAAGGCTGCTGCGTAATGTTTATCGGTCTTGATCTGGGCACCTCTTCGCTCAAGGCGATCCTGATCGATGAGGCACATCAGATACGGGCAGAGCATAGCGTCCCGCTCAGTGTGCAGCGCCCCCATGACGGCTGGTCCGAACAGGACCCCGCCACATGGTGTGCGGCGGCTGTCACGGCCCTCAGGGCATTGGCCGCACAGGCCGATTGCAGCAAGGTGCAGGGCATTGGCCAGTCGGGCCATATGCATGGCGCGACCTTGATCGGGGCGGATGACGCCCCGCTGCGCCCCTGCATGCTGTGGAACGACACCCGCAGCCATGCACAAGCCGCCCAGATGGACGCAGACCCGATGTTCCGTGCGCTGACCGGCAATATCGTCTTTCCCGGCTTTACCGCGCCCAAGGTTGAGTGGGTGCGCCAACATGAACCGGATATTTTCGCCAAGACCGCCAAGATCCTGCTGCCCAAGGATTACCTGCGGCTGTTCCTGACCGGCGAACATGTCTCTGAAATGTCTGATGCGGCGGGCACGGCATGGCTGGATACGGGCGCGCGCGACTGGTCTGACGATCTGCTTGCCGCCTGCCAGCTGACCCGCGACCACATGCCAGGGCTGGTTGAAGGTTCTGCCGTCTCGGGCAGGCTGCGCCCTGCCCTTGCCGCTGATCTGGGCCTGCCGCAGTGTATCGTTGCCGGTGGTGCCGGCGACAATGCTGCAGCGGCCATCGGCGCAGGTGTTGTCAAATCAGGCACGGCCTTTGTGTCTCTGGGCACATCGGGCGTGCTTTTTGCCGCCAATGACAGCTACCGTCCCGATGCCGCCTCGGCGGTGCATACATTTTGTCATGCCTGTCCGGGCGTCTGGCACCAGATGGGCGTGATCCTTGCCGCCACCGATGCGCTGGAGTGGCTGTCCCGGCTAACAGGCCAAAGCGCTGCGGCGCTGACCGGGGATCTTGGTCCTGTCACGACACCCGGAAAGACACTGTTCCTGCCCTACCTGGGAGGCGAACGGACGCCGCATAATGACGCCGCCATCCGCGGCCAGTTCCTGCACCTTGATCACGCCACCGACGCACGGGCCGCCGCGCGCGCGGTGCTGCAAGGGGTCAGCTATGCCTTTGCCGATTGCCGCGACGCGCTGGCCCAGACCGGCACCACAATCACCCGCGCACTGGCGCTGGGCGGGGGGGCAAAATCAACCCACTGGCTGCAGATGCTGGCCAGCACGCTGAACATCACGCTGGACGTGCCCAAGGATGGCGACTTTGGGGCCGCACTGGGGGCCGCGCGCCTTGGCCAGATGGCCAGCACCGATGCCGATGCACAGATCGCCACGCAGCCGCCAATTGCCCGCTCCATCGACCCCGACAGCACCCTGAGCGCCGCCCTGGCCGAAGGGCATGCCCGTTACAAACACGCCTATCACCTCCTAAAGGATCTCTGACCCATGACAGACTTTTTCAAAGGCATTCCGGCCATTTCCTTTGAAGGACCAGACAGCGACAACGACTTTGCCTTTCGTCACTATGACGCCAACGAACTGGTCATGGGCAAACCGATGAAAGACCATCTGCGCTTTGCTGCTGCCTATTGGCATTCCTTTGCCTGGCCCGGCGGCGATCCCTTTGGCGGGCAGACCTTTGACAGACCGTGGTTCGGTGACACCATGGCGCTGGCCAAGATGAAGGCCGATGTGGCCTTTGAGATGTTTGATCTGCTGGGCGTGCCATTTTTCTGTTTTCACGATGCGGATGTGCGCCCTGAGGGCGCGAATTTTGCTGAGAACACCCGCAATCTGGAAGAGATCGTCGATTATTTCGCAGGCAAGATGGAGACCACCGGGACCAAGCTGCTCTGGGGTACGGCGAACCTGTTCTCGCACCGGCGCTTCATGGCCGGTGCCGCGACCAACCCCGATCCGGAGGTCTTTGCCTTTTCGGCCGCCACGATCAAGACCTGCATGGATGCAACCCACAAGCTGGGCGGCGAAAATTATGTGCTCTGGGGCGGGCGCGAGGGCTATGAGACCCTGTTGAACACCGACATGGGCCGCGAGCGCAGGCAGGCCGGTGCGATGCTGCAGATGGTGGTCGACTACAAACACAAGATCGGCTTTGACGGGGCGATCCTGATCGAACCCAAGCCACAGGAGCCGACCAAACATCAATATGACTATGACGTGGCCACGGTTTACGGCTTTCTCAAGGACTTTGGCCTTGAGAATGAGGTGAAGGTGAACATCGAACAGGGTCATGCGATCCTGGCTGGTCATAGTTTTGAACATGAGCTGGCGCTGGCCCGCGAATTAGGCATCTTCGGCTCCATCGACATGAACCGCAATGATTACCAGTCAGGCTGGGACACCGATCAATTCCCCAACAACATCCCCGAGATGGCACTGGCCTATTACGAGGTGCTGCGCGCCGGGGGCTTTACCACTGGCGGCACCAACTTTGACGCCAAATTGCGCCGCCAGTCGCTGGACGCCGAGGATCTGATCCTGGCCCATGTAGGCGGCATGGATGCCTGTGCAGCCGGGCTGAAGGCGGCAGCGGCCATGCTGGAGGACGGCAAACTGGAAGCCGCACGCGATGCCCGCTATGCCGGTTGGGCCGCGCCTGAGGGGCAAGATCTGCTGGCGTCGGACCTGGCCAGCATAGAGGCGCAGGTGCGCCGCAACGACATCAACCCAGCGCCACGATCGGGCCGGCAGGAACGGCTGGAAAACCTGGTGAACCGCTATCTTTGAACCCTGACCGTGATGAGCATTGGGCAGATCATCTGCCGCGATGACCCAAGAGTGACCCTGACGGTTTTGCCGCAGGGTCATTCTTTTTTCTGCCCCACAACATGCTAGCCTTGGATTATTCACGTTCCAACCTGCCTGCCAAGGGCGATTTGCCATTGGATCAGATCAGGCACGTCCCTCACATTTCCTGAAAGAAAGCCACGCACATGTCTTTGCCAAAGACCTATCTTCAAATGCTGTCCACCTTGACGCCGGAAGGCACCTTGCAGATGCAGCTTGCCGATACGCCGATGCCCACACCGGGCCCTGACGACGTTCTGGTCCGGGTGGAGGCCGCCCCGATCAACCCGTCGGATCAGGGTGTGATGTTTGGCTGGTCCTCGATGGATCAGGCGAGCACCACGGGCAGCGGCGCGGAGATCGCGTTGCAGGCACCCGTCTCTGCGCAGGGGATGCGCATGATGAAGGCCCGTGTGGGCCAGGACCTGACGCTGGGCAATGAGGGCAGCGGCACGGTCGTCGCCGCAGGTGAGAACGCGCAGGCGCTGATGGGCAAGCGGGTCGGCGTGATGGGCGGCGGCATGTATGCGCAATACAAGCTGGTCAAGGCAATGATGTGCCTGCCCCTTGGGCCTGATCATTCCGCAAAAGATGGTGCGGCCTGTTTCGTGAACCCGTTGACCGCCCTGTCCATGGTGGAAACCATGCGCCTTGAGGGACATAGCGCATTGGTACATACAGCGGCTGCCTCTAATCTGGGCCAGATGCTGAACCGGATTTGTCAGGCTGACGGTGTGCAGCTGGTCAATATCGTGCGCTCCGCCGCACAAGAACAGCTGCTGCGTGACATGGGGGCCACCCATGTTGTGGACAGCTCCAAGGACAGTTTCATGACGGACCTGACCAACGCGGTCCATGAGACCGGCGCGACGCTTGCCTTTGATGCCACGGGGGGTGGGCGTCTGGCCTCTGATATCCTAACCGCGATGGAGGCCGCAGCGGCACGCACGCCCGGTGCCTACAGCATCTACGGGTCTGTGAAGCACAAGCAGGTCTATCTGTATGGCGGTTTGCAACAATCCGAAACGGTGCTAACGCGCGGTTACGGTATGGCATGGGGCGTTGGTGGCTGGCTGCTGCCCAATTTCCTGGCCCGTGTCGGACATGAAGTCGGCGCAAAGATGCGCGGGCGGGTCGTCAAGGAATTGACCACCACCTTTGCAAACAAATACTCGGACGAGATTTCGCTCAGCGATGCGCTGCAGGCTGACATCGTGGCGCGGTATTATGCCAAGAAAACCGGTGAGAAATTCCTGATCAACCCGCAACTCCCGATCTGAAGCCAGCCCGAATTACCCTGTCGCAGTTTGCCTTGCGAAACACGGTAGATGATGGGCCAAGATGCCGTCTGTGCGCGATGAGCAAACGTTGCGCGCAGACGGCAGATTTGCCTGTGCGGTCAAAGCAATGGTAACAATTACACGCTATTGCCTTTTCCCGGTCCCGACAGCGCCGCATTTGCGTGCCAATCGTCGGGCGGAAAATAGACCAGCAGGCGACATGTGGACGAATTGAACCCAAAAACTCCGGAGCGGCCAAAAACCCCGGCGCGGCATGCGCAAATTTTTGCGCTCTTGCATCAATCCGAACGCCGCAAGCGTCCGGCCGAGCGCGCATCTTCTGTCGCTGCCCGCTATCTGGATGAGCGCACGGCAGATGTGATCCTGAACCGGGCGCTGTCCTCTTTCAAGAACCCCGCGCAGGTGCCACCAGAGCCATCCAAAACGCGCAAGCCCACCGGTTTCTTCACGAAACGGCTACTTTTCTAAATCGCTTTCGCAAATGGCTACACTGTGGGCTGCGCCGTCAATGCGGCTCAGTCTTCCAAAGTGCCGCGAAATCCGGTGGCGACCACGAATTTCTCAGAACTGTCGGAACGGCTGGCGGGTGGTTTGATATTCGCCACCTTGGTAAAGCGCTGCTTGAGCAGTTTTTGCAGATCACCCTCGGCACCGCCTGCCAGAACCTTGGCGACAAAAGTGCCGCCTTCTTCCAGCACGTCAAAGGCGAAATAGGCGGCCGCCTCGCATAGGGCGATGATGCGCAGGTGATCGGTCTGTTTGTGCCCCGAGGACGATGCCGCCATATCGGACATCACGACATCCGCCTTGCCGCCCAGCCATTCCTTGACCTGGATATCGGCATCATCGGCCATGAAATCCAGCTGGTGCAACTCACAGCCCGCAATCGGCTCCATCTCTTGCAGGTCAATGCCCAGGATGGTGCCCACGGCCTTGCCACCGCGCTCTGCCAGCACGTTGCAGCGTTTGACGGCCACCTGGCACCAGCCGCCCGGTGCCGCCCCCAGATCAACGATCCGCGCGCCCGGCACCAAGAACCGGTACTTGTCGTCAAGCTCCATGATCTTATAGGCCGCGCGGCCCCTGTATCCTTCGGCCTGCGCGCGTTTTACATAGGGATCATTCAACTGCCGTTGCAGCCACCGGGTCGAGCTCAGCTTGCGACCCCGGGCCGATTTTACCTTGACCTTGAGCTCGCGCTGGCCCCGCCCTGAGGTGTTCTTGCCTGTTGGTGTCTTGCCCATCTCAGTAGGTCCCTTCTTCCAGAACGCCATCCGCGCTCATTTGTGCATATAGCAATCCTTCGCGCAGCCCGCGGTCCGCAACGCTCAACCGGTCCGTGGGCCAGCAGCGCATCAATGCCTGCAGAATTGCGGCCCCCGACATGATCAGCGCCGCACGGTCCTGCCCGATGCGCGGATCAGCACGCCGCCCGCTTGGCCCCATCGCCAGATAGGAATGGATGACCTTATCTATCTGTTCAGAGGTCATCCGCAATCCGTCAATCTTGGTCCTGTCATAGCGCCTCAGGCCCAGATGGCTCGCCGCCACGGTTGTGACTGTGCCAGAGGTGCCGACAATCTGAAAGCGTTCCTGCGACTGCGCCGACTGATAGGGCGCGAAATCCGTGAGGTTTTCCTCAAAGAACCAGCTCATCAGGGCAAAACGTGCAGCATCGTCTTCGACATCAATGAATTGGTCGCGCAAGGTGGCGACCCCCAAAGGCACAGAGATCCAATCGACTACCTTGGCGGCCGGGATATCGGTCTTGGCCTGATTAAACCCCGAATGCAGGCGCATGATGGATTGCGCGCGGTCTTTCTTGGGCACCTTAGAGATGTCGATCCAGACCAGTTCGGTTGAGCCGCCGCCAATGTCGACCACCAGCAGGTTTTCGGTCTTGCGATTGACCAGCGGGGCGCAGGAAATCACGGCCAGCTGGGCCTCTTCCTCCGGTTTGATGATGTCCAGCCGCAAGCCGGTCTCGCGGTGGACGCGTCTCATGAATTCAGCGCCATTCAGCGCCCGACGGCAGGCTTCGGTCGCGACCAGACGCATCCGGCGTACCTTGTTACGGCGCAGCTTTTGCTGGCAGATGCGCAGCGCCTGAATGGTGCGCGCCATTGATCCGCGCGACAAGCGCCCGGTCTTTTCCAGACCCGCCCCCAATTGGACGGATTTGGAAAAACTATCCACCACATGAAACCCGCTGCCCTTGGGCTGCGCGATCAACATACGGCAGCTATTTGTGCCCAGATCAAGGGCCGCATATAGCTCGGACGATCTGGGCGGAACTGGCGCGGGGCTCAGAGCCGACTGTAGGTCCTTATCGAGCGCACCCGCACCTTTGGGACGCCTTGGCGCCATGATTTGCGCCTTTCATATCGAGTTGCCCTCAACGTAGTGATGGAACCCTGCCCGCGCAAGCGCATAGGTACATGCGGGCAGCTAAATCGGCAGGCCGACCATGCGCCCAGCCTCACAACCTTGTTGAATATTTTGACCCATGCCCCCCCTCGCCTCGCGGCAATGCCTTCGCTAGGTTGCACGTGGTCGCGGATGAAGCCCGGTAAGTCGAAAAACGACGCTGAGGGGGGCCGCGCACCCGTTAGATACCGTTGAAAGCAAGCCAAGGAATCACGCCATGCCCGACGTCACAATTGTTTACTGGCGCGACATCCCCGCTCAGGTGATCGTGGGCAAGGGGCGTCGTGGCTCCAAACGGCCCCTGCCCGAGCGTTTTGAGCAGGCCATCGACCGCGCGGCCATGAAGATCGGTGCCGAAGACACCGATGCCTACCTGGCCGAGTGGCGCAAGGCAGATCCGTTCACCGTCGAAGGCGACCCCGATGAGGTGGCCGACGCCCAAGTGGCACGCATTGACGCCGAATATGACCGCGAGCGCATTAAGGCGCTTATTGCAAACGACGGTTGGGCCTGAGGCCCGCACCCCACATGATAAAGGACAAGATCATGGCTTTGTTGAATTTCCGCCGCAAGGAGGCCCCTCAGGACAATGCGCATGGCGCAGAGATTGAGGCATTTCTCAAAGATTACTCCATCGAGGTCATGCCGCGCACCGCAGAAAAGGTCGAAGACTTTACCGCGCTGCTGCCCGCCCAGACCCGCGTCTATATCGCCCATATCGAAGGCACCCCGATTGAGGAAATGGTCGCCACGGCCAAGCGCCTGAATGCGGACGGCTACAAGGTCATGCCGCATTTCCCCGCGCGCATCATCAAGGACAAGGCCACGCTGGCCGATTGGATCGCGCGCTATCAAGGTGAGGCGGACGTCAAACAGGCCTTGCTGTTGGCCGGTGGCGTCGCAACGCCCCATGGTGATTTCAGCGACTCCATGCAGTTGATGGAAACCGGTCTGTTTGACGCGGCGGGCTTTGAGCGTCTGCATGTGGCGGGCCACCCCGAAGGCAACCGCGATATCGACGCCTCGGGTACCGCGAATGTGGATGCTGCGTTGAAATGGAAGAATGATTTCCAGACCCGCACGGATGCCAAGATGGCAATCGCCACCCAATTCGCCTTTGAGGCCAAGCCGATCATCGACTGGGCCAATAGCCTGGCCGAAGCTGGCATCACCCTGCCCGTCCATATCGGCATCGCGGGTCCGGCCAAACTGCAAACCCTGATCAAATTCGCCATCGCCTGCGGTGTCGGTCCTTCGCTTAAGGTCCTGCAAAAGCGGGCCATGGATGTGACCAAACTGTTGCTGCCCTATGAGCCGACAGAGGTGATCCGCGATCTGGCCCTGCACAAGGCCGCGCACCCTGATTTCAACATCTCCCATGTGCATTTCTTCCCGCTGGGCGGGATCAAGACCAATGCCAATTGGGCCATCGACAATGGCGGCAGCTCTGCCGTTCCTGCAAACCCTTCGTGAAAGATTAACCATGACCCGGACCATCATCGAATCCAAAACAAAAACCGCCGTCATCGGCTTTGATGAACCGTTCTGCGTCATCGGAGAGCGGATCAATCCCACAGGCCGCAAGATCCTGTCAGAAGAGCTGGAGCGCGGCGATTTCAGCCGGGTTGAGGCCGATGCGGTGGCCCAGGCAAACGCCGGTGCCACGGTTCTGGACATCAACTCGGGTGCGGTGTTTTCCAACAAGATGGCCGAAGACCCGCGTTATGCCGACAACAACTTTGTTGAGCCGATGCTGATGCCCGAACTGATCCGCCGGGTTCAGGCCGTGACCGACACGCCTTTGTGCATCGACAGCTCTGTCCCTGGTGCGCTTGAGGCGGGTCTGGCTGCCTGCGAAGGGCGCCCGCTGCTGAACTCCGTCACCGGAGAGGAAGAGCGCCTTGAGCTGGTCTTGCCGCTGGTCAAGAAATACAACGTGCCAGTCGTCGCAATCTCCAATGATGACACTGGCATTTCTGAGGATCCGGACGTGCGTTTTGCCGTAGCAAAACTGATCGTGGAACGTGCCGCTGACTATGGCATTCCGGCCCATGACATCGTGGTTGATCCGCTGGTCATGCCCATCGGCGCGATGGCCACGGCGGGACATCAGGTCTTTACCCTCGTGCGTCGCCTGCGCGAGGAACTGGGCGTGAACACCACTTGTGGTGCCTCGAACATCTCTTTTGGGTTGCCCAACCGCCACGGGATCAACAACGCCTTTCTGCCCATGGCGATGGGTGCCGGCATGACCTCTGCGATCATGAACCCGGTGGCCCTGCCTGTGAACGCGACAAAAATCGCTGAGAAAAAGGCAGAGTTGGCGGCCCTTGGGGTCGTCCTGCCAGAGGGCATGGATGATGAGGCCTTTGTGCAGCTTTTCGGCATGGGATCGACGCTGCCGCGTCCGGGCAAGGAAATGGAAGCCATCCGCGCCGCCAACTTCCTGTTTGACCGCGACCCCCATGGCGGCGATTGGATCAAGTTCAACAAGGTAGCGCCCAAGGCGGGCCAGGAAGGCCGGGGCCGCGCGGGCCGCGTCGGAGGCCGCCGCCGCGGCTGAGCACCGACTGACATCACACGACCAAGGGCCCTGCATTTTGCGGGGCCTTTTTTGTTTCGGGGTCCGGCGCGATAAAACTTGTTCTGTGGCTGCGCTGGTAACCCGGAATTAACGAGCCGCCCCTAGAACCTGCCCATCTGATTAGATGTGGAGCGTTCCTATGACCCCAGCCCGATCCATTCACATGGCAGCCGCCCATGGCTGAAACTCTCAATCTGGAAGGCAAGCTTGACGTGACGGCGGTCGAATCCCTTCATGAGCAATGTCTGGCGCTAAAGGGACAGGACGTTGTTCTCGACCTCAGCAAAGTGACCTTGATGGGGGCCCTGTGCCTTCAGGTTTGTGTCGCGGCCGCGCGGCAGGCCCTTGCTACGAACCATTCCTTCACCGTTGTGAACACGCCCGACGCAGTGCTTGCCCAAATCAACGCCATGGGCCTGACGCCCGAAACCATAGCGGAAGGTGCCATATGACCTTGGAAATTCTAGCTGTCGATGACAGTCGCACCATGCGCGACATGATCCGCCTTGCCCTGCTGCCGGCGGGATTTACGGTTCATACCGCAGATGACGGTGTCCACGGCATCGAAGTGCTGAGCGGGATAAAACCCGACGCGATCATCACCGATATCAACATGCCGCGCATGGACGGTTTCGGATTTATCGATGCCGTGCGCGAACAGGAAACCCATCGCGCCACCCCCATTCTGGTCCTGACAACCGAAGCCGCACCGGAACTCAAGGAACGCGCCCGCCAGTCAGGTGCCACAGGCTGGATCGTCAAACCCTTTGATCCCGCCAAGCTGGTCAAGGCACTTCAAATGGTCGCAGGGTAAGGGAGCTGAAAATGAGCACAGACCCTATGGCCGAAATCCGCGCTTCGTTTTTCATCGAATGCGAGGAATTGCTGGAAGCCCTGCAAGACGGGCTGCAAATCATGGACAGCGGAGAGGATGATCCCGAAACAATCAACATCGTCTTTCGCGCGGTTCATTCCATCAAAGGTGGCGCTGGCGCTTTTGGACTGGAAGGTCTGGTACGTTTTGCCCATCGCTATGAGACCGTGCTGGACGAGGTCCGCGCAGGCCGGATGCAGGTTGAGACCGATGCGCTCAAGGTGTTTTTTCAAGCGGCCGATCACCTGTCTGATCTGGTCCGGTTCAGCCGCGATGATGTCGATCTTCCCACGGCGGAAACAGCCGCGCTGCTGCAGTTGCTTGATGCCCTCTTGGGCGATGAAGCACATGAAGAAGACGCTCCTGAAGAAGAAATTGAGTTCAAACCCATGGGCTTGGCGCTGGATCTTGATCTAGGACCTGAAGAATCGTTTGAGGACGATACATCGCTGATGGCTGGCGATCTGGTCGATCCTGAGCCGTCGGATGCACCATTCACCATTACGTTCACGCCTCACGCCGAACTTTTTGACACGGGCAATGAACCTGCTCTCTTGCTTCGGAACTTGCACAACCTGGGCACTGCCACGGCCAGCTGCACCTTTGCCGAACTGCCCGAACTGAGCCAACTGTCGCCCGAAGTCCCACACATGAGCTGGACCGTCAAATTACACAGCGAAGCAGAAGAAAGCGAGATTCTATCTGTCTTCGAATTTGTGGAAGGTCTGTGCAAACTCGACCTGCAAAAAGGCGGCACCCCAGAAGGTCCACCCCCCCATGACGATCATGAGGCCCGTTACGACGCCTCTGTTGAAAGCACCGCTCCAGCCCCATCAGAGCCCGACCGCGCGGCGCTGGCGCGTGCTGCCGAACCAGCCGTGACCGCCCCGCAGGACGCCCCTGCCCAAAGCCCCACGCAAACCGCTGTACAGGTGGCACCGGTTTTGGCGGCAGTTCCTGAACCGGCCCAGCCCCCGGACATGACGCCGGGCAAGGAAAAGGATGCGAAAACCGCAGGCGCTGCAGCCGCAAAATCCGTGGTGCGGGTCGACCTTGACCGCATCGAACGTTTGGTCAACCTCGTGGGCGAATTGGTGATTAACCAGGCCATGTTGAGCCAAAGCCTGGAGGAATCGGGGCTATCACCACATTCCGACGCGATGAGCGGGCTTGAAGAATTCCAACGTCTGACCCGGGATATCCAGGACAGCGTGATGATGATCCGCGCACAGCCTGTGAAGTCCCTGTTTCAACGCATGTCACGCATCGTCAGAGAGGCCTCTGCCGCAGTCGGAAAGGAAGTGCGCCTGCATACCTCTGGTGAAGGGACCGAGGTCGACAAGACCGTGATTGAGCGTTTGGCCGACCCTCTGACCCATATGATCCGAAATGCGGTGGATCATGGTCTTGAAACCCGCGAGACGCGGGTCGCGGCGGGCAAGGATCCGCAGGGGCGTGTGAACCTGACTGCCGCCCATAGATCCGGTCGCGTAGTGATCGAAATCTCTGATGATGGGGCCGGCATCAATCGCCCCAAGGTCCAACAGCTGGCCGTCGACAAAGGGTTGATCCCGGCAGACGCAAACCTCAGCGACAGCGAAATCGACAATCTTTTGTTTTTGCCAGGCTTTTCAACGGCCTCCGTGGTTTCCGACCTGTCAGGCCGGGGCGTTGGCATGGATGTTGTGCGCACCTCCATCCAGGCTCTTGGCGGTCGGATTACCACAACCTCAGAACCCGGCAAGGGCACCACATTTTCCATTTCTCTCCCCCTCACCCTCGCCGTGCTGGACGGTATGGTGGTCAAAGTAGCCGGCGAAACGCTGGTTCTGCCTTTGAATCTGGTGATTGAGACCCTCACGCTTGAGGGTAAGGACGTGCAAATGGTGCGCCCTGGGCATCACGTCATTCAAGTGCGCAGTGGATTTGTCCCACTCTTTGATCTGGGTCGGGCCCTCGGCTATCGCGGCCCGATTGAGAATTTTGACGGCTCGGTTGTCCTGCTGATCGCACAGGAGGATGAAAGCCACGCGGCACTCTTGATCGACAATATCCTCGATCAACGGCAGGTCGTGATCAAGGGGCTTGATGACAGCTTTCACAGGGCCCCCGGCATCGCTGCCGCAACCATTCTGGGGGATGGGCAGATCGCCCTGATCCTGGACCCATCAGACGTAATCAACACAGCAGTGCCGCATCCCGCGGCCCAAAACATCAGTCCAATACAGGGGCTTTCAGCATGACCAACAAAAGCGCATCAAATTCCATCGAACTGCTGACCTTTCGCATCGCCGAACAGGAATATGCACTTGATATCATGTCCGTCCGCGAAATTCGGGGATGGACCCATGCGACACCCCTGCCCCATGCACCCCACTACATGAAGGGCGTAATCAACCTGCGCGGCACGGTTCTGCCGGTGATGGACCTGTCCACCCGACTGGGCCTTCCCAAACGCGAACAGAACGACAGAAATGTCATTATCGTCGTCAAGCTGGAGGAAACAATGACAGGTCTGTTGGTGGATGCTGTTTCTGATATTGTTGCACTTTCCCCAGAAGATCTGCAGCAACCGCCTGAGATTTCATCAAGCGCGGCAGCCGGTGTGGTAAGCGCATTGACCCTCATCGACGAAAGAATGATCCGCGTTCTTGACCTGTCAGCGACCGTCAGCTCCATCGAAGGCGTGGCCGCATGAGCGTCGGGGCCCAACAGTCCAATGCGCTTGATCCCGAGAGCTTTAAGGCGATTGCTGAATTGGCCTATCAAGAGAGCGGTCTAACGCTGGCGCAAGAAAAAAGCTCAATGATCCAGTCGCGTCTGCGGCACCGGCTACGTGATCTTGGCCTGCCGAATTTCGCGGCCTACAGCAGCCTTTTGCAATCTGATCGTGGTCACGAAGAGAGGCGGCATCTTATTTCTGCGCTGACGACGAACGTCTCGCATTTCTTTCGGGAAAAACACCACTATGACACGCTGACAGAAGAACTGGTAAAACGTCTTCCTGCCTTGCGAGAGGGTGGGCAAATGCGCATCTGGTCCGCCGGTTGCTCCAATGGGCAAGAGGCGCTTTCGGCCGCCATTGCACTGCTTGAGGCATCGCCAGAGATTGCAACGCTCAACCTCAAGATCCTTGGCACCGATATTGACCCAGCTGTTGTTCAATTTGCACGCGCGGGCATCTATCCCGAGCGGTTGATGGGAGGGGTGCCCAAGCCCCTGATCGACAAATATTTCACCGAAGCAACACCTGACGGATCAGAACGCAGCTTTGCCGCAAAACCAGTTCTGACCCAAATGATCCAGTTCAACGAACTGAATCTTTTGGCGCGCTGGCCCATGAGCAAGAGGTTTGACATCATCTTTTGCCGGAATGTCGTGATCTATTTTGACCTGCAAACGCAGACCAAGCTTTGGCCAAGGATGAAAGACGCCTTGGCCCCGGATGGAATCCTCTTCCTGGGACATTCTGAGCGGATCGCAGACCCGGCAAGCTTTGGATTTGACTGCACCGGTCCTACTACCTACCGCCCGCGTGTCGGGTAAACCACCGCGCGCTGGCGCATGAAACCAAACTAACATTAAGGATACTGCCTAATGGCTTTGCGCGATCAAATTCGGATCATGGTTGTTGATGACATGTCCACCAGTCGGGGGCTGATCACGCAGGCGCTTGACGCTTTTGGCATTCGTAATGTGGCGACTGCTGAAAACGGCAAGCAGGCCTTGACGGCCCTTGCGACAAAACCTGTCCATCTGGTGATTTCAGATTTCAATATGCCGGAGATGGATGGGCTGCAATTGCTGCATCAACTTCGCACCGCCCCCAAGACGAAAGGCGTCGGCTTTGTCTTGATCACTGGACGTGCCGAACAGCAAATCATTGATCATGGCAAAAAACTGGGTATGAACAACTAGCTCAAGAAACCTTTTCAACCAGAGGATTTACGCAATTGCATTGAGGCTGTGGTTGGCCGTCTATGACCGGTCAACCAGGTCAGAGATTTCCCCTGCGCCCGTTAATCAGCCGTGTATCTGCCCATCTGGACATATTGGCGGCCGAGGTGCTGGCAATAGAACATATCTTGGGCGAGGAAGGTGTTATTGGGGTCGTCCAAACACCTGACACGATCACACGCCTTCAGCGGTTGGATTTCTTACGCCAATCCCTAGAAGATCTTGCCCTGCTGACAAATATCATTTCACCAGACATCCAAGGTCTAACTTCCACGGACCTGGCACAAAGGTTGCGACTTGATGTGACCAAGCACTTGCTCGACATTGAAATTGGTCAGGATATTCCCAAATCAGCAACCCTTGAGCAGGGCGATATAGACCTTTTCTGAGGCACAGCAGCACAGCATCATCGCAACAAAGGGCGAACTGTTTAAAACAGTTCCAACCCGTTTCCGACATTTGCGGGCACCGCTGGGACCGGTTCCGCCGGGCGGCTTTGGGGTGCCTTGACCCGCGCGGCACCGGTTGAGGGTATAAACTCGACCTGCCGCGCCGTCTCTCCTCCCAATGATTTTGCGAGGCATTCGATCGCTTCACTTTCCAGATATTGCTGGATAAAGGCGCAGTTGGCCGGCCCAATATCGGACAGGCCCGCGATCATGCGCGCACCGCCAAATGCCTTGGCCAACAGCCGATTGCGCATTGCGCCGATCTTGAGCAGATCATTGATCAAGAGTTCCATCGCATTCACGCCGCTCATGTTATTTGCATGGATCAACCGACTGGGGTTGGCAGCAAGCAGGATGTGATTCATCCCGCCGACTTTTGCGATGGGATCCCATAAACAGCAGGCAACACATGATCCAAGGATCGTGGATATCGTGGCTGTGGCATCTGCGCTCACGCAGTGCTCTCCTTGGGTGATAAACAAACGTTTTGACATGCCCCGCTACCTTTCTTTCTTCTGCCCATGCAGTGATACGGCACGGTTTGTCGCGGCACCGATCCGCTCAAGCGCAAGTTGCTCTTGGACCGCGCCGATTTCATAGGCCACACGCGGCATGCCGTAGACGACTGAGCTTTGCTCATCTTGCCCCAGCGTAATCGCCCCCGCCTCACGCAGTTTCAGCATGGCATCCGCGCCATCGCGGCCAAGCCCGGTGAGAATAACGGCAATAACATCGCGGCCAAATTCAACCGCAGACCTGAACAACACATCAACAGATGGGCAATGCAGGGCCCCTTGATCGTCATCGGTATAGCGACATTGCCAGCTGTCACCCCTGCGGATCAGCTGCGTGTGCCGGCCCTGTGCCGGTGCCAATCTGATCTGCCCGTAGGTCAACACCTCGCCTTCACGGGCCAATGCCACATCCTGTTGCAGGTTTTGATTCAACATCTGTGAGAAACTGACCAGGAACGCCCCCGGCATATGCTGTACGATCACCACCGGCGGCGCATTTACATCCAGATCGGCCAAGACCCGTTCAAGCGCCGCAACCCCGCCGGTAGAGGCCCCGATCACGATGATTGGCATGGGGCCAGCCGCGGCACCTCGTAGCGGCCCATCGATCCCCCGCACAGGTCGGCGAATGGCGCGAACCTTGCTGCAGGCGGCTGAAAACACGCGCCGGGTAATATCGCGATGGGCGGCCTGGTCTGCGGGTGAAGTGGGTTTCAGGATGCAATCCACAGCCCCCAGGGACAGCGCCGTGATCGTCGCCTCTGAATTGCTTTTGGTCACGCCCGAGATCATGACAACCGGCATCGGGCGCAGGGTCATCAGCTTTTCCAAAAAGGCCAGCCCGTTCATGCCCGGCATTTCGATATCAAGGGTGATGACGTCAGGTTCGGTCTGCTTGATCACCTGCCGGGCGGCGGCGGCGCTATCTGCCTCCCCCACCACTTGCAGGCGCGGGTCCTGCTCCAATACCACACGCAACCAACTGCGGATGGTGCGTGAATCGTCAACAATCACCACCTTTTTCTTGATGTAATGGCTCCCTTTTTCTGCAAAGGGTCCAGCCGTATCTTGCATCGGGGATACCTGCCTGCGGATCAGTGTTTTCCCGGCCTGTGCCTCATGGCCGCCGGTCAACACTTAGTGGGGCCAAAGAATGAACACCCACTTAAGCCCCGAAAACTTTGTCGATCTTTTGCAAATATCGCCATCCTGAGCAGGGTAAGGCGGCTGGCATGCCACCGGATATGCAAACGCGCGGTCTATCCCAGCGAATATCCCGCGCCGCGCACCGTTCGAATGGGGTCTTCGCCGCCGGCACGCGTCAGCACCTTACGAAGCCGGGCGATATGCACGTCGACGGTCCTTGTATCCACGTAGATGTCACGCCCCCAAACCAGATCCAGCAACTGGTCACGGCTGAACACCCGCCCCGGCTTTTCCAGCAATGTCACCAGCAAACGGTATTCTGTCGGGCCCAGCTTTAGTTCTACGTCGCCCCGGCTGACCCGGTGGCGTTCGGGGTCCAGCGCGATGTCAAGATACATCAGCATTTCACCGCTGGCAGCCGGACGCGAGCGGCGCAGTTGCGTCCGCACACGGGCCATCAATTCACGCAGTGAATAGGGTTTGACCACATAGTCATCCGCACCGGTTTCCAACCCGCGCACCGCATCCACCTCTTCTGAGCGGGCAGACAGCATGATCACCGGGATGCTGCGGGTATCCTCGCGGGTTTTCAGCTGTCGGCACACTTCGATGCCGCTCATCAGTGGCATCATCCAGTCCAGGATCACCAGGTCCGGTGTGATCTCTGCAACCTGCAGCATGGCGTCTTCGCCGTTTTCCGCGCGGCTGACGGCATAGCCTTCGGCCTCAAGGTTATAGGCAAGCACTTCGCGCTGTGCCGGTTCATCTTCAACCAGCAACACATGAGGCTGAGAGACGGACATCGCTTATCCTTTTGACATAATGGAGGTTTTATCCGCCTTTGGCCGCGCTTCCTCAGGGTGTTCACCGGTCACAAGATAGACAACCTGCTCTGCGATGGAGGTCACGTGATCGCCCATGCGCTCTGTGTTTTTGGCGATGAAATGCAAATGCATACAGGCGGTGATGTTGCGGGGATCTTCCATCATGAAGGTCAGGAATTCGCGGAACAGCGCATTGTACATCTGATCCACGTCCTCATCGCGGCTGATCACATGCATCGCCAGCTCTGCGTCGCGCTGAATATAGGCGTCCAGTGCATCCTTGAGCATCCCTTCGACGGTCTGCGCCATCCGGCGGATCGCGCCGCCACTGTCGCTGACCGGGGGCAGCGTGGCCAGAACGCCGGTCCGCTTGGCCATGTTCTTGGCGTAATCGCCAATCCGCTCCAGGTTGGCGCTGATCTTGATCACACTCAGGATCAACCGCAGGTCAATCGCGGTGGGCGCACGCAGGGCGATCACGCGGGCGGCGCTTTCGTTGATCAGAATCTCCAGGTCGTCGATTGCGCGATCAGCACCGCGCACCGTCTCTGCCAATTCCTCATCGCGCGTCTCAAGCGATTGCGCACTCAGACGGATGGCGTTTTCAACCATGCCGCCCATTTTCATGATCTGGGCCTGAACCGCCTCTAGGTCGCGGTCAAATGCAGATGCAATGTGTTGATCTGACATAATATTATCCAATACGTCCTGTAATGTAGCTTTCGGTGCGCGGGTCTTCGGGTTGGGTAAAAATCTTGTCCGTGTCGCCAAATTCAACCAGGTTGCCCAAGTGGAAAAACGCGGTGCGCTGGCTGACCCGTGCCGCCTGCTGCATGGAGTGGGTGACGATCACCACCGAATAGCTCTGGCGCAGCTCATCAATCAATTCTTCGACCTGGGCGGTGGCAATCGGATCAAGCGCTGAACAGGGTTCATCCATCAACAGCACTTCGGGTTCTGTGGCGACGGCGCGTGCAATGCACAGGCGCTGCTGCTGCCCGCCGGACAGGCCTGTGCCGGGCGCATGCAGACGGTCCTTGACCTCGTTCCAGATCGCACCGCGCTTGAGAGCGCGTTCAACGATGTCATCCAGTTCTGCCTTGTTACGGGCAAGACCGTGGATGCGCGGCCCATAGGCCACGTTGTCATAGATCGACTTGGGAAAGGGGTTGGGCTTTTGAAATACCATACCGACCTTTGCGCGCAATTGTACCGGGTCAACGGCGCGGTCATAGATGTCTTCGCCGTCGATGCGGATGTCACCCTCAACGCGACAGATATCAATCGTGTCGTTCATCCGGTTGATACAGCGCAAGAAGGTCGATTTTCCGCAACCCGACGGGCCGATAAAGGCGGTCACGGTCTTGTCTTCGATATCGACGTTCACGTCCTTGATGGCATGGTTGTCGCCATAATAGACTTGCACATCACGTGCGGCGATCTTGACGGTTTTGGTGTCCACGTCTCTCTCCGGTAAAGAATTGTCTCTCATCGCTTTGTCCTTTCTTACCAACGCCGCTCAAACCGGCGGCGCAGCAGGACTGCGATGGCATTCATGGTGATCAGGAACACCAACAAGATGATAATGCCACCCCAGGCGCGTTCATAAAAGGCCGGGTCTGCACGTTTGGCCCATTCGTAGATCTGTGCCGGCATTGCCGAATTCGGTGACAAGAGGCCTTCGGCAATCGTTTCGGGAGGGTTTGAGGCGATAAAGCCCACCATCCCGATCAGCAGCAAGGGGGCTGTTTCCCCCAGCGCCTGTGCCAGGCCGATGATCGTACCCGTCAGAATGCCGGGTGCCGCCAGCGGCAGCACGTGGTGGAACACCGACTGCATCTTGGATGCCCCGACCCCAAGGGCCGCATCCCGGATCGACGGCGGCACCGCCTTGAGCGACGCCCGGGTGGAAATGATGATCGTCGGCAAGGTCATCAGCGTCAGCACCAGGCCGCCCACCAGCGGGGCCGAATTGGGCAGATGCATGTAGTTGATAAAGACAGCAAGGCCCAGAATACCAAAGACAATCGACGGCACCGCCGCAAGGTTCGCGATATTCACCTCGATCACATCCGTGATCCAGTTCTTCGGCGCGAATTCTTCCAGGTAGATGGAGGCAGCAACCCCAATTGGCAAAGCCAGCGCCAGCACCACCAGCATCATCGCAAGCGAGCCCATCATCGCCACGCCTATTCCCGCAGCCTCGGGCCGCGCATCAGAAGCATCTGCGCCGGTTATGAAAGAGATGTTGAATTTCTTTGCCAATGTGCCGTCTGCGACCAACGCATCGACCAGGTCCAGCTGGGCGGCAGAGATGTTCTTGTCATTCTCGATGCTGTCGCGCGTCACTCGGCCCTTGAGATATCCGTCGACCCGCGACTGGGCCAGAAACTCAAAGACCACCGTTTCGCCGATCTGGTCGGGGTTGGCCAATACAAAGTCACGCAAGGTGGCCGCCGCGTCCTTGGACAGCAGATTTGCCATGTCCTTTGGTTTCAGATCAGTTGCGATACCCAGGTCCGCCACTTTCTGCTCGAACCCTGCCTGCAGCAAAGGCGCATAGCCAAAGGTCGAGACCTTTTTGATATCCTCGATATCGCGGTTGCCTTTCTTGTCCAGCTTTTCCGCCAGCAAGGGCACATTGAGCGATACAAAGGTCTGTTGAAACGCGCTGGTGCCCCGACCAATGATTGTTGTGAGCAAGATCAGCAGCATCAAGAGGCCCATGGAGATTGCGATGATGCCATACATCTTGAACCGGGCCTCGGCGCGGTTGCGTTTGACCGTGCGGGCATCCTGGACCAGCAAGGACCCTTTGCGCGGTATGGGCTGGGGGGTTGGCATATCGGTCATTCGTACTGCTCCCAGTATTTGCGCACGATGATAAGGGCCACGACATTCAGACCCAATGTCAGAACGAACAGCGTCAGACCCAGTGCAAAGGCCACCAGCGTCTCTGGGCTGGCGAAATCCGTATCGCCGGTCAACTGGCTGACGATCCTTGTGGTGATCGTGGTCATCGCCTCAAAGGGGTTGCCCGAGATGCGGGCGATGGCACCGGCCCCCAGCACCACGATCATGGTCTCACCGATGGCGCGCGATGCGGCCAGCAGGATCGCCCCGACGATCCCCGGTAGGGCCGCAGGCAGCACCACCTGACGCACGGTTTCAGAATGGGTTGCCCCCAGCCCGAAAGATCCATCGCGCAGGGATTGCGGCACAGCATTGATGATGTCGTCTGACAGCGAGGATACAAAGGGGATCAACATGATGCCCATGACCAGGCCGGCCGTCAGCACCGATGTGGCACCGCTCATCCATTCGACGCCCAGCACGCCGTTCTCACCCCGGCCAAACAGATTGACCAAAAAGGGGCCGACCGTCAGCAAGGCAAACAGACCATAAACAATCGTTGGAATACCCGCGAGGATTTCCAGCAGGGGTTTGGCAACTGCACGGACCTTGGGCCCTGCATATTCGCTGAGGTAGATCGCGGCGAACAGGCCGATCGGCACCGCCACCATCAAGGCGATGACAGAGATATAAAGCGTGCCCCACAGCAGCGGCAGGATCGCAAGATCACTATTGCCCCGGAAATTCGGAGCCCAGGAGGTCCCGAAAAAGAAGTCCTTCCAGTCATGCAGCTGAAAGAAGTTCCTCGATTCAAAGATCATGGACAAGACGATGCCCACGGTCGTCAGGATCGCCAGCGAGGCGGCGATCATCAACAGCGCCTTGACGCCTGCCTCAACCGTATTGCGCGCGCGGAACGCCGGATGGGTCATGCGGAAAGCCAAGGCAAAGCCCAAGACCGCTATGGCAAGGACCACAACCACCATCGTCGCTGCACCCGTCGCTGTCAGCGCGCGATATTTCTGCGCAGCCTGCAACACCGGTGCCTGAACGTCAGACCCCAGCGCCACACCGACGTCAGCCAGCAAGGCGCGGACATCCGTCTGATCCACCCGCAAATCAACAGCCTCAGTGCGGGTCAATGCCCCTTGGGCCACTGCAGTATTCAATCCTTCGGCCACACGGCGCACATCGCTCATGACCAGCCCCACCGATGACCCCTCGGTGATCATTTGATCAGGGATCAGGCCGATGACCGCATTCTGCACCAGCATCGGCTGGATCAGCAGCCACAGCACCAATATCAACAGCGACGGCACCGCGATACACATTGCGGCGTTATAGCCGTAGTAGCCGGGCAGTGAATGCAAGACACGCGCATCCCCCCCGGCAGCGGAAATGGCGTGTTTGCGGACAGTGAAATACCCGACAAGCGCCAGTCCAAGAATGATCAACACCAGAAGGGAAACAGAGATGCTGTTGATGAGCTCAATCACGGGTCAGACGCTTTCTGTCCGAACAAGCCGGAAGAAATTTAGGAGAGCACGATAAAGTCATGTAACCAAACAACCCTAGACAGACAAGCGCGGGCCTTGGGAAAGGCCCGCGCATTTTTCGATCACCCGAGGCTCAGGAGCCCGCGCCCAGAACTTTCTCTTCGGCCACAGCCGCTTGTGTGCTGGCCAGATCAGGGTCAGACACCAGACCGTATTCGGCCAATGGGCCATCAGGGCCTGCAATTTCGTCCGCGACAAAGAATTCAGCGAATTCTTTCAGGCCCGGGATCACGCCGATATGGGCTTTCTTGATGTAGAAATACAGCGGGCGCGACACGGGGTATTCGCCTGTGGAAATGCTCTCGGTGGTGGGGATCACGTCGGACATTGTCGCGACCTGCAGTTTGTTGGTGTTGTTCTCATAGAACGCCAGACCAAAAACGCCGATGCCATCCTTGTTGCTGTCGATACGCGCCAGGGTCTCTGTGTAATCGCCGTCAATATCGACGGATTTGCCGTCTGTGCGGACCGCCATACAGATTTCTTCGGCTTCTTTCTTGTCAACGCCGCCGTCGATCATGGCCTGCAGGAAACCACCCTCTTCGCAGCCCGCCAGCAGCACCTTTTCCTCAAACACTTCACGTGTGCCGTGCTTGGTGCCCGGAATGAAGGCCTGGATGGGCTGGGCCGGAAATTCAGGATTGACCTGATCCCAGCTTGTCAGGGCGTTGGGGACCAATGCGCCGTCAATGTAATGCTGTGCTGCCAGCGCCTTGTACCAATCTTCAGGGGTAAAGGCGAAGCTGTTGCCATTGATGTCGGATGCGAAAACGATGCCGTCATAACCAACGCGGACTTCGATGATCTCAGTCACGCCATTGTCTGCACAGGCGGCGATTTCCTTTTCGCGCATCGCACGTGACGCGTTCGCGATGTCGATGGTGTTCTCGCCCACACCTTCGCAGAACCGCTTCAACCCGGCAGAAGAGCCACCCGATTCAACAACCGGCGTTGGGAAGTCAAAGTTTTCACCAAAAGCTTCGGCGACAATCGAGGCATAGGGCAGCACGGTGGAAGAGCCCGCAATCTGAACCTGATCCCGCGCGGCAGCAGCGGTTGCACCAAAGGCGGCAATGGCCAGCGCGGATGTGGTGAGTTTTGTCAGTGACATGATGTCTCCTGTAAATTCTTCTTTCAACAATCACCCCCATGGTGATCCTGCGCCAGTCCTAGGCCGGCTGTGCTGTGCTTTTGTGACACTTGTATTACAGTTTTATGACAGCGCGCTGTGATACGCTGCAAAACCACCCCCATGCAGGCTTAGGCGGCGGGAACATCCAGCGGTAAAATGACCGTAAAAGCAGAGCCTTGCCCAATTTCGGAGGTGATCTTGAGCCGTCCGCGATGCCGGTTGAGGATATGTTTTACAATCGCCAGCCCCAGCCCGGTACCGCCCAGTTTGCGGCTGCGGTGGCTGTCGGCGCGGTAGAATCGTTCGGTCAGGCGGGGCAGATGCAGGGGGGCGATGCCGGGGCCATGGTCCGTGACCGTGATCCGCACCGCAGGGCCGCGCAGGGCGGGATCGCGCAGGCTGGTTTCTGCGCTGATCTCAACAGGCTGGTGGGCAGCGCCATATTTGATCGCGTTCTCCACCAGGTTGGTAAAGACCTGCACCAGTTGATCCGCATCCCCCATCAGCGGCAGGGGATCGCTGCTGAAAGCCGCCACCAAACTCACGTCCCGCTCCTGCGCGAGGGGGGTGAGGTTGCGCAGTGTCGTGCCCAGAATATCTGTCAGGTCCACCTTGGCGGTGGGTTTCACCCGCGCCTCGGCCTCTACCCGGCTGAGCGATAGCAGATCACCGATCAGCCGGTTCATGCGCCCGGCCTCGTCCGACATGATCTGCAAGAAGCGGTCGCGCGCGGCGGCATCATTGCGGGCCGGCCCTCCCAATGTCTCGATGAACCCCATCAGGGACGTCAGCGGCGTGCGCAGTTCGTGGCTGACATTGGCCACAAAATCGCGGCGCATCTGCCCGGCCTCGGCCTCGTGGGTGATGTCCTGAAAGGATACGATCAACGTACCGGTGGTCTCTACGGTGCTCAGGCTGACATCATAGGTCAGCGGTTTGCTGACATCGCCCGCCAAAAAGGGCGCATGTCGCGGCTTGCCATCGCCAAGCGACCTTTCCACCGCCTCAACCAAGGCAGGCTGGCGCAGAATGGTCACAAAATGTCGGGCCAGCGCCCCTGCCCCGGCCAAACTCTGGGCTTTTGCATTCAGTGCGATGATCCGCTCGTTGCGATCAATGGCCAGTGTCGGCAGCGGCAATGCCTCAAGGATGGCAGGCAGAAGGGCACGGTCCGCCATGGTTTACAGCGGCTTCAGATCCCGCCGAAAGCGGGCCGCGTTTTCAGTGTAATGCAGCGCGCTTGCCGTCAGCATCTGGATGGCCTGTTCGTCAAGCTGGCGCACCACCTTGCCCGGCGCGCCCATGACCAGCGATCCGTCTGGAATGACCTTGTTTTCCGTCACCAGCGCACCGGCCCCGATCAGGCAATTCTTGCCGATCTTGGCACCATTCAGGATCGTCGCCCCCATGCCGATCAACGTATTGTCGCCAATCGTGCAGCCGTGCAGCATGACCTTGTGACCAATGGTGCAATTCACCCCAACGCGCAGCGGAAAGCCAAGATCGCTGTGAAACACGCAGTTTTCCTGCACATTGCTGCCAGCCCCCACATGGATAGGCTCATTGTCGCCCCGCAGGGTGCTGCCGAACCAGACCGATGAACCGGCCTCAAGCACCACATTGCCGATCACATTCGCGTCCGGGGCAACCCAGGCGTCATTGTCCACTGCCGGTTGAAGGTCGCCCAAAGCATATACTGTCATGATAAATCCTCAAATTGCGATTGAAGGCTGCGCACATGATCAGACAGGCGCGGCTGCTGCGCGAATTTCAGGCGCTCTGCCTGAATGATCGTCTTCAGCTTTTGTTCCGTTTCGTCCAGATCATCATTGACCAGAACATAGTCGTAGCCATCCCAATGGCTGATCTCATCCCAGCTTTTCTGCATCCGCTTGGCGATGGTTTCGGAATCGTCCTGCCCCCGGCTGACCAGACGGCGGTGCAGTTCGGGAATGGACGGCGGCAGGATAAAGATCGACAGCGTATAAGGCCCCAGCGCCGAATTGCGGATCTGCTGCGCGCCCTGCCAGTCGATGTCGAACAGAACATCGCGGCCGGATTCGATGGCCGCCTCTACTGCAGGTTTCGGAGAGCCGTAGAAATTGCCGAACACATGCGCATGTTCCAGCATATCCCCGGCAGCCACCCATTTGCGAAACTCAGGCTCGCTGACAAAGAAATAATCCTTGCCGTTCACTTCTCCCTCGCGCGGCGCGCGGGTCGTGGCAGAGACGGAGAACTGCAGCGTCTCGTCCCACTGCATCAGCCGTTTGGCCAAGGTGGATTTGCCTGCCCCCGAAGGAGAGCTGAGGATGATCAACAGACCGCGTCGGTCAGATTTCTGGGGGCTCATGGGTTACTCCACATTCTGGACCTGTTCGCGCATCTGGTCGATAACCGCTTTCAGCGCAAGACCAAGCTGGGTCAGTTCCTTGTTCTGTGCCTTGGAACACAATGTATTTGCCTCGCGGTTGAATTCCTGCATCAGGAAATCCAGTTTGCGTCCCACCGGGCCGCCATCTGCCAACAGGTCGCGGGCCGCCGTCACATGGGCGAACAGACGATCAATTTCTTCGGTGATATCCGCCTTGACCGCGATCAAGGCCAATTCCTGTGCCACGCGATTTTGATCTGCGCCCTCAAGGTTGTCCAGAACCCGCGCCAGATTGGCACGGAACGCCGCTGCCATCTCGGCCTGACGTGCCCCCGTCATCTCAGCGGCCTGACGGGTCAGGTTTTCGACCTGGGTCAACTGGTCTGCCAGGATCGCGGCCAGGGCCTTGCCTTCTTGGATGCGCATCTGGTCGAAATCGGCCAGCACCGTTTCAAAATCCGCCATCAGCAGGGCAGACAGGGCCGCCGCGTCATCATCATAGCTGGCTTGTTCCAAGACGCCGCGCATCGTCACGATATCTGTCGCCTTGGAGGGGGCCAGCGACACACCGGCGTCCATGGCGCGGGCCTCGATGTGCTGCAATGCGCTGAGGACGGATTGCAACTGTGCCTCGTTGACCGCCATGGCACCGCTGGCATCATCGCGGGTCAGGCGCAGGTTACAGGTGATATTGCCCCGCGCCGCCGTGCCGCCCAGCTTTTTGCGCAGTGCTGCCTCCAGCCCGTCGATCCAATCGGGCACCCGCAAGCGCAGATCCAATCCGCGCCCGTTGACGGATCGTATCTCCCAGCCCCAGCTGAAAGGCGCATCCGCAACGCTGAGGGATGCAAAGCCCGTCATTGATCTGATCATTGCTGCTGTCCTTTGCCCATTCAGGCTTTGGAATATGGCGAAACCCCGCCTAGGGGCAAGCCCCAGGGGGAATTAACCACAGTTCCGGAATTATGACCGGCCTTTATTAAAAATGTTGTATTATACTGCGAGTCTGATGGAACCCGAATTTCCCGGCTTGACGCAGTGGTTTGGAACGATTCATTTTACATCCATGATCAATGCCAACTTCTTATCCTCTGCAGAGCGCCT
>Ga0213868_10000674_pt1 | contig 32673 bp, 21 predicted proteins | sample PICome_9_FD_160087 | JGI IMG/M metagenome (GOLD analysis project Ga0213868, IMG submission 160087) | Coastal seawater microbial communities near Pivers Island, North Carolina, United States - PICO127 | ecosystem: Environmental > Aquatic > Marine > Coastal | place: USA: North Carolina...
TAGGTATTTATACTGGTTTGTATAATGTGGCTAAAGAGTTAAAGCAAGAAGACAATATTAGATTCTATGCTGAAAGTGTAGGGAAGTTAAATAAGGTGCTTGAAATTTTAATTGCACCATAACGTATTTGGCTATGTGTAGTGCCGATATTGAAGAAATTACTACACTAATTAAATAAATACAAAATTATGAGTAAAGAACAGAACTTAGAAAACACGGACAAGGCATTACATATAGGTGGTGTTATATGCCGTTTTAACACTTCTGAAAAAAGAATGGTTAGAGTTATTTCTGGTGACGATAGTTTTATTGGTGAGGTAACAAAAATAGAATGGGACTTAGACCAATGGGCATACTTTGTAAACGGAGAATGGTATTGCCAATCTGAGATAAATGGCATATAACACTAAGATAAAATGCGTTTTAATGCAATTTATCGACTGTTGACCAACGTTTTAATGTTGGTGTTTTAAAAATTAAATTAAATGATTGAATTTAGAGACTATCAAAAGAATATTATCAGTCAAGGAACTGAGATTCTAAAAGACAATGGATTCTTATATCTTGCAATGGAAGTCCGAACTGGAAAGACTTTAACAAGTTTAGGTATTGCCGAAGAGATGGGTGTGGAACACGTATTGTTTCTTACTAAAAAGAAAGCTATATCATCTATTGTAGGTGATTATGACCTTATGTGTCCTGCATCTTTTATATTGTTTACTATAAACTACGAGAGCATGCACAAGCTACCACAAAATATTAAGTGGGACATAGTTGTTATTGACGAGGCTCATAGTTTAGGTGCTATACCTAAGCCTAACAAACGTGCTAAGGATGTCAAGGCACTAATAAAAAAGAACAAGAGTAAAGTAATTCTGATGTCAGGAACACCAACACCTGAGTCGTACAGTCAAATGTATCACCAGGTGTATGGTATTCCAAACAACCCATTTAGAGAGTACGTAAGCTTCTATAAGTTTGCAAAGGACTATGTGAATGTAAAGCAGAGAATGATAAACTCTATGATGATTAATGACTACTCTAGAGGACTTGAAACGATTGTTGATAAGATGAACCCTTACACGATTAGATTTACCCAGAAAGAAGCAGGCTTTGAGAATGATATAGTTGAAGAAGTTTTAGAGGTCGAGATGGATGAGTTAACCTATAGCTTAAGTTCTAAACTAAAAAAAGATTTAGTTATTGAGGGCAGGGATGATGTTATACTTGCAGATACTCCAGTAAAACTTATGATGAAGCTTCATCAAATGTATAGTGGCACAGTGAAGTTTGAGAGTGGCAACTCCATGATACTTGACCTCAGTAAGGCTAAGTTTATTTATGACAACTTTTGTGTATCAAAGGTTGGAATATTCTACAAGTTTAAGGAGGAGCTGAACGCACTAAAAGAAGTTTATGGGGATCAGTTGTGTACAGAGCTTGAAGAGTTTAATTCCACAGATAAAACCATAGCACTTCAGATTGTTAGTGGTCGTGAGGGGATTAGCTTACGTAATGCTGAGTTCCTGGTGTACTACAACATAGACTTCAGTGCTACAAGCTATTGGCAGAGTCGTGACCGAATGACAACCAAAAATAGCAAATTAAGTAAAGTTTTCTGGGTGTTTGCTAAGGATGGGATAGAGAAACAAATATACAAGGCAGTAATTCAAAAAAAGGATTACACACTTAAACACTTTAAAAAAGATTTATTAACTTTAAATTAAATATAATGACATTAACAACTTTAGACAAAAATTTCCTCTATTCAATAGCAATAGAAAAAGCACAATGGCACAATCGAGATGAAGGCAAACTCGAAGATTGTATTTCTTTTGAACTTAATAACATTGATGATGATGTGCCAGATCATGCAAAAATACCTGTTGAAACAACATTTATTATGAGTATTGAAGACGCTAAATATCTTAAATCTTTTTTAGAAGTTGCTTTAAATTAAATTTTAATGAGAACAAAAGTTGGTGAATTTAGGCAAGATGATTACAATAAATACAATGATGTATCAATAAAAAAAGTTTGTGATTATTTAATAAAAAAAGATTTTAGTGTGCCTGATAAAGATGAAGATTACGACATTGATATAATTGCATACAAGAATAATATTGAATATAGAATAGAGGTTGAGGTTAGAACTAAATTAAATTGGACTTCAGAAAAAGACTACCCATTTGATACAGTATCTTTTTTAGGTAGAAAAGAAAAGTATTCTAAACCAAATATGTTTTGGTATTTTCTTGTTTCAAATGATATAAATAATTTTTTATTCTGTAGAAGCGATTACATATTTAACAAACAATACCAGATTAAAAAACAAGTAGATACAAATAAAAGATATGGAATTGATATAGCATATCATGTTCCAAAACAATTATGTAAGTTTAGAACGTTTTAATGACAGAACAACGTATACAAGGGAAGAGAATTAAAGAATTAGAATTAGAGGGTTACTATGTTATTAAGTTAATCAAGACCAATAAGAACGGTATCCCTGATCTAATTGCAGTTCACCCAGATGGGAAGATACTTTTCAGTGAGATAAAAAAAGAAGGTGGGAGGTTGTCGGAGTTACAAAAGTATAGAATAAAAGAATTAGAAAAACATGGATTTAAAACAGAGGTTTACAGAGGATAAGAATATAAAAAAAACTATACAAAAAGCACAACAGATGCTTGACTCATTACCAAAAGGTAAGCAGAGAAGTAAGCTATTAAGAAAAATAATTAAATTAAAATTAAATGACAGAACCAATTGATTTATTAAAAGAAAGACTTGAAGAAATAAAAAAAGTTAGACAGGAAGCTAAAAAAAACAAACTGTTAACAATGGATTTACACAAAATAAACAACATCTACAACAGATATTATGCATCTATTGAGATACTAAATAGGTCTACAGATGTTAGTTTTGTAAATAAAGGTATTGTATATAAAGATGTTAAAGACATATTAGTTTCTCAAGAAAACGAGATTCAAAACCTTAAAAGAAAAGTTGGTAAATTAAGGTATGACTTATCTAAAATTAAAAACGCTGACACAATAATGTAAATATGATCATAAGTCCGTTAGATGAACAACGAGTAAAATACATAAACCATCTAATGGATAATATACATGACCAGTCAAGTGAGATATATGAAAGCCTTATAGATAAAGATTTTAATAAGGCAGAGGACAACATCAATCAACTTATTTCAACCTTAGAAAATATAAAATCTTCTTTTAAAGACGAGATTTAGAAAAATTTTAGTATATTTGTCTTAATCAATTCTGTTTGGTTTATGTAACTTTCTAATTGTTTACAAAAACTGGTTAATAGCGAAAGAGCCTCTTAATTGAGGCTTTTTTTATTTATTTTTTCTTTTCTTTCTCCGTTTCTTAGATAGCTTAGACTTTTTAAATCCATCTGTTGCATAGTAAAGCTTTACTTGTTTGTCAGTAAACACTCTACCACTTGGACTTACATTTCTATTTCTACCTACTTTTTTAAATGGCATACTTAAAATATTTTACTTGAACTCTTTGATTTTCTTCTATTTGAAGGTCCAAAAATCCTGCTATTTTTTGGTATAGACCTTTGTTCTTTAGCCTTCTTTTTATCGTACTCTTCATTTAACTCTTGTATAGTTTTTATTTTTTTAGGTCTACCTCCCTTTCCTGGACCTTCTATTTGATACTTCGAGAAGTTTAATAATCTTAAAATATCTTTACCAATATCTCCATCCTTACCTATGTTTCCATAGTTCTCTACAAACTTGGCAATAGTTGGAGCAGGAACACTTGTAAATGTAGCAAGCTCTAAATATGCTTTTTGATAAGCCTCAGCTTTTTTTGCAGGGTCTTTTAATTTTGCTGCATACGCAAACTTTTCAGTTAAAGAAGCTGCAATGGATAATAACCCTACGGTTTTTACGTTATTACCTGCCCATGGCTTACCAGTAAATAAGTCTCCTGCCATTTGAAATAAATCTCCTACAATAAATAACGCATTTAAGTTTCCAATCATAGCTGCCCTTAACAAATCTAACTTATCATCATCCCTCTCATCTCTAAGTATTCCTGGTAGTCCCATTGATACGTATTGGAAAAACACAGGCATGATAACATGATACATAAAAAATGTTCTAAGGTTTTGAGCCACTGTGCCTTTACCTGCCTTACGATCAAACTGTGATAGTTTTCTGTTTAGGTTTCTAATAGCCACAATCTCCTTTCTTAGATACTGTTTAGGTGTAGTCAAGAACATATTAAGACCTCTATATAAAGGGTCTTTAGTCTGATAGTAATCTTTATCCTGAAGGTCACCAGACTGTTGTGTTCTTTTAGTGTCTCTTTCAAATAACTTTACGGCATAATCTATTGCCTCCTGCTCTGTTGCTCCTGGATTCTTCTTTTTAAATTGTGCCTTGTAGTACGAATAGTTTGGCATACCTCCAAGAAAAATTGCAGACTTGTCACCAAACTTAGTTGTCCACATCGCAAAGTTAACTATCCAGTCCTTTGTACCTGCAGGCACAAATTTTTTCATATTAGCATCAGAATATGTCTCAATGGCTCTCATAATACTGGTACGCTGCCTATCCTTCATGTAGACCGAGTTGTCTCTGATCTCTTTATAAACCTTCAGCATTTCAACCTTGTTCTTCGCAGCATACTTTAAGTAGTTTAAAGGACCTATGTCATTAGCATATGTTATGAAAGACGTTAACTGCTTAATCATAATAACAGGACTTATAGCTAACCTTGATAGTATGAACACGTTATTCATTGCGTTTACAATTGTATTATTTCTAGAGTCAGAAGTGCCTCTAGAAGCAATTTTATCAATAATTGCTAACGTATACTTATATACATCTTTACCATGAATCTTAGTTATTGCATCGGATATATATTTATTGTTAAACAACTTAGACATATCCCTAACAACCTCTCCATAGGCAGCAAAGTATTCCATCTGGTTTAGGTATGTGTTTAATACATCCATCATATCCATACTCTTTATAGCCTTATTACTATTCTCCCTAACCTTTGTTCCTGATGCTCCTACTGCAGTAGAGTAAATGTTTCTTGCGTTTTGAAGGTCTAATATGGATGCTTCTTCCTGGTCAACACCTTCCCTATAAATTGTTCCTGCGTAGAATTCATTCCAGGGTAAGTCAGTTCTGTAAAGTTTCTTATACGCATCGTTATAGTGATTGTATAGAAATGGATATAGTTCATTAACCTGCCAGTCAGCAGTTTCTTTTACCTTTGGGTCAAGTAAGGCAATCATCTCACTCATTACTCTTTCGGCATTCTCTTCATTTAGAGCCTGAATAGCCTCCCTTTCTGCCTTAGTTGCATCTTTTGGAATGGTTTTTATTCCATACATTTCAGGATTAGCAAAAGACTTTCTATTTGCAGGGTCTTTATACATATTGTATAAGTAAGCAATTTGATTCTGAGACTTAGGTGATAGTGGTACACCATCTTGAATCATTATACCTGTATCTTTTGCAAGTCTATTTTGTCTTGATTGTTTCTTCCAATTTTTACCATATAATCCTTTTAAGTGTTCTTGAATCAACTGCTCAACAAGCATCATTCTTCCCTTAAATAACCTAGTTGCCTCGTCTACTCTTTCTGTAAACATTTCCTGAAGGTTTCCTCCATACATTTCTCCAGGCAACTTATCTAGTCGGTCCATTAAAGAAAATAAATCTTCAGCAGAACCAAAGAAGTTTCTATCTATGCCCTCTCTCAATGATCTTAAAAATCTTTTTATTACATTCTGAGTGTCTCTCTTAGCTTTTTCGTTTTCAAAAATCTTTTTTATTTTATTCAACTCATCAAAAGCATCAGGTTCATTCATGTCAATTTTATTGCCTGTAATAGCTTCGTATCCTAACTCAAATTGTTGTAAATAGTATAAGTGTTGTTCTCTAATTTGTTCTTTTAACTGAGACCTACCATCCTCAATCATTTCCTTTAATGTTTGAACAATCTGGTCTAACTGTTCTACCTTAGTTTCGTTTGTGTCTTCAAGTTGAAGGGTATTGATATACATCATAGCCAACTCTAAGTCAACCATCTCACTTCTAGTGTCTTCAGTTTGATTAACCTCTGCAGCTAGTTCATTGAATCTATTTTGTAAATTTACTAAAGCATCACCTATCTGTGCAGGAGTTGCCTTGTCATTTAAAATTATAGAGTTTATAAAGTCAATTCTTTTTCTAATATCGTCAGATATTTTTACTGGCTTTTTTCTTCCAGATTCTACCTTTGAATACTTTTTGTTTAGTATTAATTTTATCTGTGCCTGAAGAGATTTTACATTTGTTTTGTTTACAAACTCAATAACCTCCTTCATTAAATTCTCAATGTTACCTGCATTAACATCATTAACTTTATTCACTAAATCAATAGCATCCTTCTTAGTATACAATGCTTTAGGAAGCGACTGACGAATAAAGTTTCTCAGTGCAGTCTTCTGCTTCTGCAGGTCTCTAGCACCCTTTACTTTTTGTCTAACGGCAGCCATAGCCTTACGAATCTTAGCACCCATATTGTTAGTAGGTCTTACTCCTGCAGTCTTAGTATAGTCTGCTAACATTCTGGCTTGTTGCGTAGAGAAACCTTTTCTAACACGAGTCTCCTGTGTACCCTTCTTCTTGCTACCTACAGTATACTTGTCACCCTCGTTGATATACTCAGGTTGTTTCTGTAGGTACTCAATAGTTTTATCTACTATCTGTGTGCTAGTTAGCTTCTTGTTACCCTTTAATTTATCATTCTTTTTTACAAGCTTTTTTCTATAGGCTTCGACTCTATTGTATAGTTTAGTCCCTGCCTTGATGCCGCCCTTAATATTTGTAAAACTCTTAGGCACTACTTCTAAGAAGTCTTTATCAAGGTTCATTAGTTCATCTACCTCTTTAGCTGATCTATTCAACACACGTACTAAAAAGTCCCTTATATTAGACTCTTTGAAGTTGGCTTGCCTGCCTTCGTTTATAATCTGCTGAGTAGACTTCTGCTCACGACCCTTTGGTCTAGATAAATTTTTCTTAATTATATTATTTTGTGTTAAAAACAACCCACCAGTAGAAGCTTTTTTAACACTATAATTTCCTGGAACAGATTCTACCTCTCTTTTAAGGTATGTAAGATCAGGTGCAGGTTTAGCATTAAAGTATCCATCATTACCATAGTAGTAACTGTCAGCTATGTCGTAAATTGTTTTTTCTTTTTTAGGTTTAGTCTGAACCTCTTGATTTACAGCGTAATCTTTAAGCTTAAAAAATGCATTGTCTTTAATCTCTAAATACCTACCCTCAATACTAGGAGTGGTTACGACTTTTACGTTTTGATATGGTATAGGCTTTGCTGACCTTACATAGTCATCAGCACCAATCATAAACAGGTCCATATCCTTATCTACCTTTATAGCCATCACCACACCCTCAACACCTTCAGGTAAATAATTAAATGCAGTGCTTGCGTTTGGAGCTAAGTTGATTCCTTCTTTTTCCGAGATAGTTCCTCTAAGGTCTGTATCAATAAATCTTGTGCTTAGAATTCTATAAAAGTCAGCTTTTGACACCCCTCTAAATAGATATCCATCAGCATCCACTTCAAAAATACCTCCTAGGTCTTTGTCTTCTTTTATTTTTTTACCTTTTTTTACAGTACCTTCTCTTGGATAAAACTCATTACCAACCTCCTTCATAAAAGGCTTGTTTAGGTCGTTTAATTTCTCAGCTAACTTTACTCTTTCATAATACACAGGAACTAAACCTTCTTTTAATAACTCAAGAGTTTTTAGTTCATCTTTTAATGCTTGGTAGTTATCAAAGAATTTTTCTGTATAAGCCTCCTTACCTGCCTTATCTTTTTCAAACTCCATTACAGACTCGGCTTCAATCCTAACCTTTAGTTCATCTATCTGCTGATCCAAGTCAGCAGGTATAGTAACAGGAATTTTTGATTCACGACCCTTTACTTCAGGTAACTTAAGCATACTCTGCTTTGTAGTAAAGTCCTTGTTTATGCCTTTGTTTTCTACAAACCCTAATCCTTTATAGAAGCCTTTCAGTCTGTCAATAGATGTAGCTCCATAGCTTGTACTAGGAGTCAATGCTATTGTTAGTCCCTTCTTATTAGCAAAGTCTATAACCTCCCTCATAACATTGCTTCCCACTCCAGTGTTTCTCTGGTCTTCTGTAACAATAATCTTATCTAACTCCAAAAAGTCTTTGTTCTGGTATAGGTCTAGTGTAACATCATACTTATTTTCTAAGTTAGATTCTAATTCTGATACACTTTTCTGCTCACGAGACTGAGGAGGTGCTACTATATTACCACTAGCTTTTGATAACTTAGCAGTTCTACCATACTGACTTAAAGCCATTTCTGTTGATGGGTGTTTTTCAGAATATTCCTTCCATGAAAAAACTTTTCCTGATGATTGAGTTAGTTCAGGATACGTTGTGTCTATATTATATGCTCCATCTAAAAAGAAAACTTCTATTTCTTGGTCTGAAAATATTTCTGCAGGATATGACTTATGGTAAAATTCATCTGACTTAGGAGTAACCTTTGTTGATAAAGTTCCCTTTGTTCTCATTAGCATTACTATATCCCAAAGCTTAGTTGCCTTCTTAGTTTTTTCTTCTTCAAACTTAGATGCTACTTCTGATATAGAACCTGCCGTTGGAAACTTTCTGTCTTCAGTAACTTTAGGGTCTCCTAATATAGCCTTTATAATTGCCTTTCTTTTCTCAAACGAAAGTGTTGTATCATCTCCTAATAACACTTTGTTTAACTTGGTAATCATAGTCTCTATGTTGTCAGACTTTTTTATATTTAAGTCCGACTCAGTTAATCTTACAGATTTTAATGAAAGAGCTTTAGTCAGGTATTCACTAAATAACTTCTTAGTAACCTTACTAGACTTTGATCTTAAATCAAACTTCATAAACTCCCACACAGTCTCAAACATGTCTTGGTTACTCATGTGAGAGTTCGGCTTCATTATGATTGGTGTTGCATAAATATAACCATCCTTGTCTCTATTAGCATTCATATTTTCAGCTATACTAGTAGCTTTAGAGATAGTTCTAGATGCCCACCACTTACCTGTTATTTGAGGGAAGTATATCCCACCAAAGAATTTAAATACAGGATTATTTTTAGCGTCAGCTATAAAAGCTCCTGTCATTCTATCGGACTCAAGTAGATTGGATTTTTTTTGATTGAAGTTACTTAAAGGAGTATCTTCAGACAACTTTATATTTGGATTAGTAGGAAACCTTTTTAAAGTAAAGCTTGTTAAAACAGACTTTGATTCCCTTGGTGACGCATTAATAACCCCACTAACACTACCATTTAATATAGCAACATCCTGTTTTGCTTGGGCATCAAAGTCTGTTCTTAAGGCTAACCCACTTCCTGAGTATAATTTTGTATTGTAACCATACCAGTCAGACCTTTTTAGTTTTCCGTTTTTACCAGAAGGTTTTGCCGTAACAGATCCTGCATCATAAAAACCAATGGTTATATTATCTTGACTTACTCCAGTTACATTAGAGAAATCTTTTAAACCATCAATCATGTTGTTAACACTACCTGAAAAATCTTTTACAAAAACTTCACCGTTAGATGTTTCAGCTATAAAAATTCCTGCAGCTCCTGAAAATTTAGAATATTTTTTTCTCGTGGTGTATATAACGCTATTTATAATATCACCTGATTTTGTGACTAAAGTTTTAGACTTACCTGCACCTCTAATTCTTTTATACTGACTAGCCTTTAAGTCTATATTTTTTTCTTTATTCCATGCAATTTCAGATGACTTATATTGAACTAAGTTTTGTATAACTGCATCATTGTTATTAATATCACCTTTCTTTTTGTAAACAACATTTACCTGTCCGTTATCTAACTTAGTAAATACAGGGAAGTAAGTTTCATTAGACGCATTTTTCCAACTCCCTCTTGATTTAAACCATTTTGACTGCCTAAGCAGCTCCGTTTGGTCGGCATCATAAATATCTTTAAAATCTTTTGGTCTATTGTCTAGTATAAAGAAATGTGCAACCGCTGATCCGTCAATAATTTTAGGTGCACTTTGGTTTCCTTTCGTTGGGATAGGCTCATAGTTTTGCCCAACATCATTGTTGTGGTAACTTGAATGTACTGACAGTGTGCCTTTATTGTCTCTACTTTCTTTTTCAGTGGAATGTATTTCTGACTCTGGTAGTGTTACCACTTCCTGTACAGGAGCTACTGTTTCTATAACAATTTCAGCAACATCGTTTTCCACAACATCAATCAAACCATACTTATGTAATCCTTTTTCTAAGTAAGATGGAAATGCTTTTACATTGTCTTCTAAATACGAAATAGCTTGATTAGAAATATTAGCGTCAATATTAAAAGAAGATATTAAAACCAATGCTACAAGTGTTGCTTTTTTAAAGTCTCTAACAAACTTAGTTATCTTGTCTTTTAGCAGCCTACTCTTCTCTACTATTTTGTTTGTTTTGCCTTCTATATAGCTATTAATTGCTGTAGAAACAAATAAACTAATATCATTTAATGTGTCTCCAACCTCAGCTATTACAGTCTTATATTTTTCTTTGTTTTTTAAAATTTCTAAAGCAATTCTGTTAGCCTCTTTTTTAATATTTGTAACCTCTTCAACTTCTTCTACTGCATTTTCTTGTTCAGCCTTTGATTCAATTAAAACTATTTCCTCTGCTTCTTGTTCAGCCTTTTTTATTTGGCTTAGTATTTCAACATCCTCCTCAGTTATCTCCTCGCCTGTTACAGTCTTAGTGGCTAGTACATTTATAAGGTCAATAACACTCTGGTCATCCTTACCAAACTCACTACCTAATTTAATACCAAACTTCTTAGCTATCTTTTTTAAGAACTCAACAATGGCATACTTAGCAGGAGCTTTTAGTTGCTTATATTTTTTAAACTCTTGGCTTGACATCAATCCTATAAGCTCTGCAATAAACTCCTCTTCTCGAAACTGTTCCTGGTCACCAGTATACAACTTAGTGAAGGCATCAATTTCCTTGTAAAGCTTACTGTTTTTAGATAAGGTCTTTTTAACAGACTCAACCATTTTTATAGCCATCGCCCTTGCCTTAGCATCAGTCTTTAATTTATTTAAAAACACTGCATGAAATACCTCGTGTGGCACAGTACTTAACCTAGCGTTGGTTAAGTCGATATGTATGGTGTCTGTCGTAGTATCATAATAACCACTACTTGTTTTACCAGTATACTTAAAGTACTCTGACTTGCTTTCGTGTAAAACAATTTTTGTTTCATCAAGCAACTTAGCAATAGACCTAGCACTAGCCTTTGCTATCTTAATTATTCTTGGCTTTAATTTATTTACTTTTTCAGGCTTGCCCTCTTTGTTTATGGTTAAGTTAGGAGAAATACTCTCACCCAACTCATCTTTAAAAAACTCTTTAATATCTTCTTGTTCTTCTTGAGTTTCCTTATCTGTTTTCTTCTCAGAAATTTTTCTTTTTCTAACTAAGAGGGATTTTTCTACTTTAACTAATTCTTTTAATAATTTAAACTGTTCTTCAATTTCATCTTTGACTTTTTGTTTTGGTTTTCCTCTTAAAGACTCTTGTTTTTTCTCAAGAGCTTCAATTTTTCTTACTATAACAAGTTCTTCTTTTTTATTTTTTTCTATCTCAGCATCTATCTCGGCTTCAGTCATTGTTTCCTCTTCCTCTACAACAGGACTCTCAAGTTCTTCCTCTACCTCAGCTTCAGGATCTGCTTTTACTTCTGCTTTTGGAGCAGTTTTTACAGGAATTTTATCAAACTTTTTATAGCTCTCTATCTTTTGTTTTGCCTCTTCAATTTGATTATCTATATCAGTGGTATCTACTTCAGAACTATTGGTGTTTAAATTATTAGCATAGTCACTAAATTCTTTAAAAGACATGTCCATTACATCCTTGATCTTAACAGTAGAACCATTTACTAATTCTAAATCTGCATTTAAAAGATTTTTGTAATTTTCAGGAAGTGATGACTTTTTAAAGATATTTAATCTGTTTAATATTCTTTTTTGTCCTGATATATTTGCAATAGTTTTTATTCTTTGCTCAATTTTTTGAACTACATTTAATGAGGTTTCATCTTTTACTTTTATGTTCCCTGGTTTCTTCCTATTATTTAATTCAAATTGTTTTTTATCTTCTAAAGCTTCTATTTTATTGTACTCTTCTAAAACCTCTTCAAGAATTTTTATTCGTTCTTTAATAAATTTGAAACCTGAAAAAGGGTCTTTTTTTAATTCTTCTATTTTTTTCTCTACAGCATCTTTGCTATATAAATCGTTTTTTATTGATAGTCTATTTTTAGTTTTCTCGTCAAGCAAAGAGGATAGATATTTTTCTCTTTCAACTTGCCTTTTTACTTCACCCTCATCACCCTTTTTTTCTGCTTTATTTCTAGCTACATTCGATTCAAAAATTGCCTTTTCTATTTCTTGAGGTGTCATTAACACTTTATCATCAACCTCAGCTTCAACCTCAGCTTCAGGAGCAGGAGTAACAAGCATATTAGCCTCTACCTTTGTTCCATCACCAAACGCTTCTGCATACGCAGGAGCATTTGCAATAACATCTTTAGCCATTGCTTTTGTATCTACCTCAATTATTTGTCCTGTAACCTTATTAACAATCCACCATTTATCACTTGTCTTATTTCCTTCTTCATCAAATAAAGCTTGCTCTTGTCCTTGACGATTATCTAGTATTTCAAAATCTTTAGACCATATTTTCTTATTGGTCTTGTTCATTTCGTAAACCACTTCTTCAACCTCTACCTCTGTATCTGTTTGTTGGTCTTTTTTAAACAACTCAACTGCTCTTTGTAAAGACTGTGCCTCAGTTATTTCAATTTCTGTTTCGCCTCTTGCCTCAGCCTCCTCTAATAACTCTTTACCTGCCTGATCTAAAAATTTTATTTGCTCGTCTTGTTCTAAACTTCTAAACTCATCTATATCTGCTACTGCTTCTTCTACTATTTTTCCACCCTCTTCTAAAGTTGAATCAAACTGAGTAATTCCTTCAGACTCAATTTCAGCTTCTTCTTGAGTGTCAATACTTTCACCTGTTAACTTCTCTAGCCTTTTATTAACCCTGTCTAAAAGTTCTTGCTTTGGCTTAGACAAAACCTTATCTGCCTCTTTAATTTCGTTTTCTAGAGTCTCTTTTTGTAGAAGCAACTGAAGTGCCTCCTTCCTTTGGTTAGTATTAAATTCATCAAATGGAATACGATTAGCTACCAATATACCTTCTAATTTATTTACAAGGTCTAACTCCTTCTGAGCTTCTTTTTTATCTAATTCATTAGATGGGTCAGCTATTCTGTTTTTTAATTTTGATATGTATGCACTTTTTAATGTAGGTTCTTGTATTGTTTTCTCAAATATTTCAAAAACTTCAGGTTGTAAATTTTGAACATCAAGACCACTTACGGCAGTCGTTACGGCAGGAATACTACCCATAACTAAACCACCAACCATTTCAGCTAAACCTGCTTCAACAACCTGTCCCATATAGGCTGCAAAAGTTTCTGGAGTCTCAAACATCTTAGCCTCCTTAGTAGCATTGTATACATCCTTTATTTCAATAGCTGCAATCTCTTGAGCAAGCCCAGTCTCAAACTCTGCTAAACCTGCTCCTGTTACAACTAAAGCACCTCTTGCAATCATACTCTCAATATCCTGACGAATAAACTCCTGGAATGTCTTAGCATTTGTGTTCTTGTTTGACTTACGTAAAGCCTTTGACACTAAAGAGTTTAGTAGTCCCTTTTGTGATATAATATTTCTAAGACCTATGTTTTCTAACACTGCCGTAGCAATACCAATCGGCATTTTTACTTGTGTCTTTTCTGCCTCAGATATCTTATCAAACATAGGATTCTTTTCCATCTCCTGGTCTACATAATCCGTAGACATGTTGTACATCTGAGCAGTACGTTGTGCCCAACCTAAAGGACTTGATGTTCCTAACATTGCAAACAATGAGCCTCCTAAACCTAAAAAACCTTTCTTTAAAAAATTGCCTTGTTTTTGAACCTCTGCCCACTGCTCAGTGGTGCTCTTGTCTTTTAAAAAATTATAAGCATCACGCCCTGCAGAAACCATACCCTCGTTACCAAAGTTATCTTTTTGTGCTCCAACAACTGAGAATGGATTTCTAAACTTAGGGTCATCACTCAAGGCATCAGCAAAAGCACGTTCTCTTGCACTTATTAATCTCTTCCCTTCAGGATCACTAGGGTCAACTTTTGGCTCGTAATATTTTTTAGTTTTTCTTTCAATGTCAAGTAGTGCATCCTGAACTATATCAAAGTTTGTTTTTTCTTTCTCCTGAATTCCTCCTTTTGTAGACCCTGTTTTCATAGCTCTAGCTCTTGCCATGCTAGGTGTATTTAAGAACCCTTTGGTGACAATAGAATCAAAAAACAGTTTAACATCATTTGTGTCCCCACCAAGAGCTTTAACCACCTCATCAAGAGACATGTCTTCATTTAATCCTTCAGGAGCTAAACCTTTCTTTTTAGCTATTTTAATTATGTCCTTCTTATATTCTTCTCCTCTGGTAGTATCACCTTCTATCACCTTTTCATCCAGGTATGTTGTTAAGTCTATAAGTGAAGACATTGGTGTAAACGTAGGTCCTGCACTAGCCATCATTTCATTCCAAAAACCTGACCACCATGTACCTTGTTGTGCTTTCATTGCAGTATACTCTCCTGCAGTTTTATCTAACTTTGCACCTCTATATTTAAAATCTTCATACTTGCCCTCTATATCTTTAAGTTTTAAATCTAATTCATTAGATTGTTTCAACCATTCATCGTAGTTTGCTTTTAATACAGGATTGTTTTTCCTAAGCTCTTTGCTAACATTAGAGAAATTAGAGTTGTATATACTGTCTAGTTTTGCTCTAGCTTTAGCATACTCATTAACTTCATATTGAAATCTTTCAGACTGTTGATTAAATAGTTTTATAGTGGCATTTAATTCTTCTTCAGTTTGAACAGTTCTCTGGTTTTGTACTATAGCCTGACTTTGTTTTAGTATCTCGCTTTCCTTTCTTTTATTTTCTCTAAGAAATTTTTCTAATTCTTTTGAAGTTCCTTCTTTACCCCACCATCTATCAAGCTTTACCTTTAACTTCTTGTCTGTACCACGAACTTTAACAAGCATAGCATCAGTACCTAAAAGATTAGTAGTTGATTCCTCAAAGTCAAAGCCATACTTACCAAACTTGTATTGCATTTCTGGAACTACAAATTCTTCTGGTTCAGATATCATTTCTGGTGTAACAGAAGTCTTTAAAGATGCTTCAAATTCTGCATCCTCGCTTTCTATAGGCTCAAGTATATTCTGTGGTTGGTACTCTGTAGTTTCAGGAGTTTCTTGTGTATCCAAGGAAGTGTCTTCCGTAACCAATTCCCCATCTTGTTTTGGAGCAACAAAAGTAGATTCGTCTTTTTTTTTTACTTCGTATTGTTCACCAAAAAATTCTGGAAATTTAGGATTTATAACGTCATAATCATAATTGTATTTTATTGCAGTCTCTGTGTAATCTTTTAGTAACTGTAAATCTATGCCTTCTAATTCTGGAAACTTAGGCATTATAACATCCCAATTATATTGGTTTTGTTTTGCCGTTTCTAAAAAATCTTTTAATAATTGCTCATCCATACTTATCTTGCTGTTCCTCCTGTTTCTGTATCTTTTGATTCTCCTATTATACCTTCAGATATATCTAAACCTGACTCTATAAATACATCTGCTGCTTCGTTTGTAATCTTTGGCAATAACCATTTTAAAAGATCCTCACTATTATCATTATCACTTCCGACAACAAAATCAAAAGTTTTTTCATCTGGAGCTGTTACCGTTACCTCATCAGATCCATCCCAAGCTGTCTCAAATGTAAATCCTAAAGAAGATAAAGCCCCCTTTAGTTTAGTCATTACTTTATCCTCATCTGCATTTACAAAAGATTTTTTAGAGTTTCCAAAAAATTGTCTAACCTGCTGCCTAACTTTTGATATATTAGGTAAACTATCATCACCTCTTCCTGCACTTGTTCCTTTAAATGAATTATCTTTTCCTCCAAATATTGATTGCTTACTTAATCCTTCTTCTCTCTTAGCTTTGTCTTGAACATCATGAATCTCTATTCCTGCTGCTGCCCAATCTACATAACTGTCAGTTATAGGAATAGCATTATCTCCAGTTCTATTACCTGCAGGGTTTTCATAACGCACTTCCATAAAGTCTTTACCATCTCTTGAAACAAAGGTTATGTTTTTTAACATATTTTTAGCTTGTTTATTGTATGGACTAGAAATAATAGAACTAACAATACTACTTCTTCTATCAGGGTCTGTTTCACTATATAAAGAGTTCCACAAGTCAACAACATTTCCTTGTTGCTCTTCAAGTATTTTAGCTGCACTTTTTTCTCTTGGTGGTCTAGGTTCTTTTTGAGTTTCCTTACGACCTAGTTGTTTATCTATGTGTCTTCTTAAAAACTCTTCAGCTTTTGCTTTTTGTTTTTTACCCATTTCACTTGTAACATCCATAATCATTTTACCTGATCCTGGTTGTTGTGGGTCTTCTACCATTAATATGGCGTTTTCTTTATGTTCATCTTTATTAAAAACAGTGTTAAAACCACCAACATAATCTTTAAGAATACTAGCGACATCATTTGGCATTTGTACTTGACTCTGAACCATATCATTTACCATAAGGTCAAAATCTTTCATCTGCCTAACGTCATCGATAGTTTTGTATAATCCATCTGTTGTTAAATAGGTGTCTGCAAATTTAGCAACCTCAGCATCTAAATTATCTAATTGATACTTTAGTATTTCTTGAGACAAAGAAAAATTTAACTGTTGAACTGTAGTAAAACTACCAGGAGTTTTATCCATAGTAACAACCTTTTTTCCATCAACATTTTTCTCTACTAATTTACCAACACTTACTTGCCCATTTGTAGGGTTAATATAAGCCTCATGATTAGAAAAATTTGCAAATCCTTCAAGTCTAGCTAACATATCAGCATCTAGTTGAGATGTAGTGCCATCTTGAAACTTCTTCATTCTATCAGAGTATATGGCTTGGTATTTTTTTCCTAGATTAAAAAGTTGTGTAGTCCCTTGGGTAAGATTAGCACGACCAATGTTATAGTCTTTTAATTTTAACTGACCTGATTTTAATAGTTGGTCTTGCATTAAACGCATCTGTTGTGCGTTGTTTGCATATGTCATAGCAAACTCATTTAAGCCTCTGTGGTCTCCTTGTGGAGCTTCTGAAAGGGTTGCACCTAATTCTGTAGTAGCATCATTAATAGCCTGTCTCTTAGACTCTCTAATAGCCTCAGCCTCTTTGAGAGAGTTTACCATATTAGAGGTAATCTCTGCCCAGTTTACCTGATTACTAGCATCCCTTTCTGCGTACTTATAATATGTTGCCATTTACATTTTAATTTTTAATATAATCCTATGCCTTGATTTATGAGATTTATTTGACCAGGAGTCATACCTTTCAAGTATGTTTGTAATTCTTCAGGTGTCATCATTGAAATATCTTGCATACTAAATTCTTGACCCATCAATTCTCCATCTGTACTAAAACCTGCCTTGTTTATTCTGTTTATCATACCCTCATCAAAAGATGAAAGTTGTTTTTTCTGAAGGTTAGCTAATGCTAAGTCTTTTCTATTTACATTTGTAGTTTCAATATCAAATGGTAAAAAACTTGTAGGATTACTAGAATCACTAAGACCTGTTATGGTTGGTGCAGTAGCATTTCTATATCCTGTCCCTATTCCTAAGAAACCTTTTCCTTTTCCTGCACCTTGCATATAACTAGCTTTATCAGTTCTTACTGCCTGCCTCTGTGCTTTTGCTTGTGCTCTCGCTGCAGGACTCTTTGAAAACAATGGTGCTGCCTCTGCTGCTTGTGCTCCAAAAGCTGCTAACTGTTGAAATCCTTGTGTCTGTGCTGCTGCTGCTGCTTGTCCTGCATCTGATGCTGCCATCTGTGCTCCTGCAACCTCGCCTAAATCTAATTGAATACCAACATCACGAAGCCTTGATTCCTCTGCTGCTGCTGCCCTATCTAATGCAGTCATCTCTCTACCCATTGCAGTACGAATGCCTTGCTGCCCTTTTTGTTGTGCTAGTTGTATTCTACCAACACCTGCTGCTGCTCCACGTTCAGACTCTCTTGCTGCCTCAACACCTTGTGCTCCTGCAACCAGTAAAGCCTCACGTTCAAGTTCGTAAGGTTCTTTCTGTATGCCTAATGCATCCAAGTAGTTTACCTCAAGTTTTTTTCTAGCTGCTGCCATTGCCCTAGCTGCCTCACGTTCTGCTTTTTCCTGAGCCTTACGTTGTTGACCTGCCTGAGCAAATGACATACCTGTTCCTATTGCCGATAATCCTAAACCAATTGCCGTAGCTATTCCTGCCATAATTTTTCTTTTTTATTATATTCTTCCATTGTCATTGAAAAAAAATTATCTTCTATTGCTTTCATATCTTTAGTGTCAGATGGATTAGCTATTACATTTATCCAAACACAATCCTCTAGACATTTAATTAATCTTTTAGTTCCCTTCAAAGAGTATGACCAACAAGGAGCTATATGTTCTACAATTTCATTTTCATTTTCTACTACAACTTTTCCAGACAATAAGAACCAAAAATGATTTGTATGGTGTATGGCACTTATTACTATAGTACCTGCTTTCATTTTCATCTGACGCATATATAATCCATCAGTAAAGTTGTTTGTTATTGGAAACTCTTCATTGTTAACTAAATTTTTACCATCTCCATATGTCCCTTCTGCATTACTTTCTATAATTACATTTTGTAATCCTTCTAATTTTTTTATAAAATTAACTGATAACTCACTATTCATTTACTTCAAAGATACTAATTTTAAGGAAATGATTTCATCACCTCCGATTCGACTGCAAACAACTCAACTGCACCTGTATTGTTATTGGTTAAGGTAAACACTGCATAGTGACCTAATATACCATGAGACTCTGCAGTACCGTTCTTTATAAAGAAATAATATACTGGTGTTGTTGGTGGAATGCTACCTAAAGGATTTCCTGCACCATCAGTAATAGTGGTGTCAACGATTAAATAATTTTCTCCGTTAACTATATCTTCAACCTTATTAATTACTTTACCTATTAATGTAATTACACCACTAACATTGGTATACAACAAGTCACCTATACTTATAATTGTACCTATACTAACAAGTGGGTTTACACTAAAATAAACAAGGACCTGTGCAGGATTGCTTATGTTAGCAAAAATGTTGTTACCAATTCCATTGGCAGACCTTAAAGGGTACTGTGTTACACTTGCAGGCTCTGAACTTGATGCCCTAAGATATCCAAAGTATCCACCCTCTTTTAAAACAAACTCATCAGCTTGAATAAAATTACCCAACTGTTGGTCACTATCTACAGTAGCACTCCAAGAATCATCAGACTCTAGTGCTAGTGTTTTAAATATTTTATTTGCTAAAGGCTCTTCATTAAATACAGAAGTCATTATTGATGCGTAGTCTATTCCATAATAGTTATTTCTTCTTTCATTGGTATTATGTCTATACAGATTACCCTCTTTAAAGGTGTAGAAATAATTGTTCATACCAATCATCCAATCAGGGAAAAACGTGTAAAAAGATGGAAAACCTTTAACGCCATCGTCATATGTAAGTGTGTAAATAGATGTTTCATTAACTTGAACCCCACCTGTTCTGTCAAATTGCTCCTCGTAACATCCATTCTTTGTAACGTATATTTTATCGCCAACAATTAATGGCTGAAAGTAATCGTAAGGAGCAGTAGAAACAGGTTCTGCAAAAGAATAAAACACAGACCCATCTAAGTTTAAAACAATATTTTGATAAGAATCTACTCCGTTATAAGAGGTAAAATCTCCCTGTATATATATTTTATTATCCCATATTATTGTAGATAAATAAGTATTAGCATTAAAGCCTGTTCCAAAATTAGCAGAAGTATCTATAGAACCATCTTCATTTAATTTTATAATATAATTTGCTGAAATACCATTATAGGAAGTGAAATGACCTGTTACATAAAAAGATGTTTCATTTGAATATCTAATAAAGTAATTAGGATTACTGGCAAGGTATGGATTAAACCCAGTGCCACCGTTAAACGAAGGGTCTAATGATCCTGTAGACGTAAGTTTAGTTATTCCAGGAGAGACAGGTGTTCCATTAAATGTATTCCAATACCCTAAACAAAACATTGAGTTGTCAGGGTTTATTAAGACATCAGTACCTGTATTGCTTCCACCTGAAAACCCTGAACCAATTACAAAGCTAGGGTCTATTGTTCCATCAGACAACAATCTAGCAATACGACTAGATGGTGTGCCATTAAAATTATCAAACAATCCTGTAATAACTATTGACCCATTAGAGTCTACTTTAGAGCCTTGAGTAAAATTATTAAATCCTGTTCCAATATTTTGAGAAAAAGCCAAGTCTATAGAACCATCAGCGTTTAATCTTGTTACTCTATTTTGAGAAACTCCATCAAAGGAAGTAAAAAATCCTGTACATATTATTTTACCATCATCCTGTTTTGTGATACTCTCTCCTACATATAGAATTTGATTAAACCCAGTCCCAATATTAAAATCAGTATCAACACTTAAATCTTCATTTAATTTTATTAATCCAGAATATGGATAATCAGTTTCTCCATCTGTGAAAGTATTAAAAGCTCCATAATAATATGTGGTATTATTTTCATATATGATATCTAACATGTAGAAATCTACTGGTAACCATCCGTAACATAAATTTTCTGTTGCCATATTCTATTTTATTGTGGTTGACACGTTCCTGCTATACACTGTGAAATATCAACTATTTGTCCACTTAATATTTCAAATACTCTAAACGTTCCTGTGCCTGTATTTGTACTTGTTTCTGCATAAGCATAAAAACCATCACTTAGCCCAACGCCACCAACCTGAACTACGTCACCTATTGTTAATGTGAAATAATCATTACCACTTACTGCAGTTGCACTTATATTTATATCATAATTATTGTTACAGTAAACATTACAAGTTGTTCTATTCGCTGAAATAAAGAAATCTCCTGAACACACTGGACCTGTTGTTAATGCACCTAAAACACTTAAAGCCTGTTCCCTGTAATCAGAATCAAAAGGCTCTCTGTAAAACCCATCAACTGCAGGAACACTTAATAACATGTCTTGATATATTGCAGTTCCTGTGCTAAAAACTTCTCCAAGTGCCATATAAACTGAAACACTTGACCCACCAATACAGAATAAATCTGAGGCAGAGTTGCTATTAAACTGTAGACTAACTAAATTTTCATCACAATTACCACATGTTTGTGGAGCTTCTAATTTACAATTTGTTAATTTTCTTGAAACTACTCCATCAGAATACCATCCATCAGGTGCACAAATTGTTTGATTAAAATCAGTAAAGACTTTTGTTGCAGTTGATAAATTCGATCCATTCAAATAATAATTTCCTAAAGTAGCCATATTAATTCTTTACTGTAAAATTTAATAACGTTAATATAAATTTCTTTTTTAAAATATCAATATGAATTTTAATAAAACTTATTTTTCCTAACCTTAAATTAAGATCAATTATATCCCACTTTTTTGCGTTTGATTTCCAACTATTTATATATTTCATAATTACTTATTTAACAGTTACACGTTTGACTATATATTGTTATTTCAGGGTCTCTGCTTACGATTGATTTAATACAACTTGAATAGGCTGAGAATGGAAGCATAAGTTGTGTAACAGTTGTTCCTGTACAATTAACTACGGTTACTGAACCATTTACGCTTGTGTTGTTTTCAAATTGTATAAAATTACATTCATTATCGCAACTGTCTCCACTTATAGATGAGATAATTATGTCTGGTGTTGCGAAAGTATAACCTGTAACTTTCCATAAACATCCTACGCCTGAAACATTAACAGTTGTGTTTAAAGCCAATTGAGTCGGATAACTTCCCACTAAAGTTTCTCCTGTGACACAGTCTTCAATAACATGATTTTGCACTGGACAATCGCATGACTGCCAAACTATGCTAAAATTAGCAGACTGGTCTATCGCCTGAGCCGTACATACTTGTATTGTTTCTAGTTCACCTATTACTACATTAGTGTCTTTAATCCCACCGCAGTCTCTATAAGTAAAAGTTTGTGGTCCAGGACCTGCTCCTGTAACATTATAATAATTACAAACATCACTGCAGTCTGCTACAGGATTTAAAGATGTTACATTTGTTGTCACGCTTCCTGAAACAAATGCTACTACTTCGTATACACATGAGTCTGTGTTTACACTTACTAAATCACCTATTGTATAGCCTGCATTTGTTGCGTATTCTGTATTACCACTTAACACACTCCAATCTAAAACACATCTTTCTAATTGAACTAAATTTGCTATGTTACATTCACAATTACTCAAGGTAATGGTAACATTTGCAGGAATAGGATCAATTGATCTTGCACATATTGCTTGATTTGTGTCTTGTAATAAACTTACGGTTTGAGGTAAGAAATCACAATCAACATAATCAATGTCTGTAGTGCCTGGGTTTGTGCTAATTAAATTATATTCTTGACAGAAATTATCACAATCTGTTCCTAAAGTAAGAGCTGAAACTGTGTCAGTAACCTCATCAGTAGACGAGTCAGTTATTTCAAAGTAACAATCAGGTAGTCCTGCTAATTGTACAAATTGACCTACGGTATAAGGACCTTGAATTACTTCGGTATTTACAACGCCATCTAGTCTACACTGTGTTGCAATAAATTTAGCTGCATCAGCACATCCACAACACGCATCAAAAGCACTTAGGGTTGAATAACACAACTCTGCTAACACAGGCTCTCTGTAATCATATATTAAATAAAGCTTATCAAAATCATTACCAGAAGGCATTATAAATTGCGACAAGTAGGTTGAGGTTGCTCCTGAAGCATCCAAAATACCTTGTGTTGATGCATTGATTAAATCTTGTATCGATGCAGGAGTATCAACATATAGTGTGCTGCTTCTTAAATACTTAAAGTTCATTGGTGGATTTGCAAAAACAAAGTCATCAGTTGGTAGTATCTTTTTTGAAATTATTGATACAATTGCACCATCTGCAGGAATAATCCCTGCTCCCTGTGGTCCTGAAACTGAACTGTATTGAGATATCAGTGGTGATGTGTTAGAAGATTTTAACTTCACCTGTTCTTGGTGTAATGGAGAAACAAATACTCCATCAATCCATCGGTATTGATTATGTATAGATTGTCCTGCATCTACTTTATCTGACACACATACTTGTATTATCTCAATAGTATCAGGTATAGGACAGTTTACAATAAATTCTACATCAGCATTTAATGTGCCTGAAAAAGTTAACTCAACAGTATCTGTTAATACCTTGTCTTTATCAAAAGTTAATGTGTTTAAACCTGTGTTTAAATTAATCAAAGACGTATTGCCATCATAAATAGAAGTTAGTGTAAAAGGTCCATTTGATAAATTACTAACAGTAACATCAATATTTACATCTCCTACTAGCTGCCCTAAGTTGAAACAAAAAACTCTAGAAACCTGACTATATACAAATACTTTTGTAACACCACAATCTATACATGGGTCTTCAATAGGCAATAAATCATCATTAGTGCTAAAAACATATTCATCCATGTAAGGGTCATATCCACCAAGTTTTTGTGTGTTAGGAGCTGCAATAAATCTATCTCTAAACCATGAACGCATTCCTGCTTCAGATATAACTGTAAGTTGCTCATTACTGTAAGCACTACCTTTTAATTGAATTAATACGCCACGTTTTTGATCAGAAAAGTATTTATCGTATCCATACACTGCAAAACTTTCTGGATTAAAACTTATACCAAACTCTTCAAGTCTTGCTATCTGAGTTCCAAGAACTTCAGGCACAGAGGTTATAGCTCCTCCAACTGCTGAGTCAGATAATAAATTTTTACCTGCCAATACGTATGATATCTTATCTTCTTGAAGAGTAAGTATGTCGGTGCTTCTAGCAAATAATTTTTGTATAGGACCAAATGATTCTTCTAATTTTTTAAAGTTTAGTAATCCTAAATTAAATTCATTTAGCTTATTTACATTACTCTCATCGTTGTATATTCCACTATAACTAATGTCTGCAAACCTGTCTGCTTGTCTGTAGTCTTCTGCAGATGTAGTTGTAAATCTATTACCTAAAACTAATGGCTTACCAACTAAAGAGTCTCTTATCTTATAACTTTCTACACCATTACCAAATGCAAAACAATTAAAGAACGATGTGTTTATAATTGCAGACTGATTTAATGTTTGAGATTGTACGTTTCCTAAATGAACATTTTCAACCGATGTTGTAAGAATTGTTATGTTTGCAGGGTCATCAGGTGGCGTAGATGATGATGTAGCCATAGAGTTACAATCACCGTTTATATTTGACATTGATTCTCCTGGCTCTAAAATAATTTGTTCTTGAAACCCATTTAGCGTATACTCAAATGCTATTGGATTTGTTTCTGAAGAAGAAACACTTAAATCAAACAAACAACCTTCTTTTACAATGTCAAAAGTTTCCGAACCTTCATACCATACGTCAGGTTGTGCATCTGTTGGAAATGTTTCAAATACAATAGTGCTCTCTGCTCTAAATATTTGAAAAGTAATATTTACTGTAGACCTTCTTTTTTTCGTTGATCCACAGGTTTTAGTTCCTGAGACAATGAATTGTATTTCATTTGAGCCAGGGTCTTTAAACCATCTGTAATAGTTTGTGCACACACTTGGTGTAATTCCCCAAGGTGCAGATACACTACCAAAAGAAGTAGCAGTGCTATTAATGTATTCATTATCAACATCACAACCAGTACCACCAACTTCCTGTTGTCCTGTGTTTAATATTGCCTGTACATTATCACCATTAAACCAATCTATAATATCGTCATAATCTTGAGACGAAGTTAATGCAACATTTAATCTATATTTTCTACGTTCACATCTATTGTTACCCTTTTGAGGACCTCTTCTGACAAACTCAAAATCTAATTTAATCCTACTTCCTGCAGGAATTGTATAATTTATAAAATTACCTGTACCATCGTTTTCACCAAAACCTTGGTAATTAACAAACGGATACTCTAAATACGGAATATTTGACGAGGTATTCGTTGCAGTATCAGATTGTCTCCCTGGCAAAATAAATGGATTATCACCTAACGCAACAGAAAAATCTTGAGCTTTCATTTTCATGTAAGTACCTGCAGGAACAATAATCTCTTCACCTTCAGCATCAGTTGGAGGTGGTTGTATAAACTCAGACTCTTTAGCTTCTTTTTCTAAAACAGTAGCATAAGCACATCTAAGTAATGATCCTTGGGTATCAAGCTTTACAATATACCTATCCCCTACCTCTACTTTCCTTTGGTTTTCACCCTCTAATAAAAAATAAGTTTCAGCCGTAGAAGGGTCTTGAAAAAATATATTTGTATAGATTGTTTCATATCCTTCAGCACTAGGCTTTATTGCAAACTTATATTTTGTTGCCCAGTATGGAGGTCTTTGTTGTGTAGGTATAGTTACTCGAATAGAATTTTTTTGGTCTGAAAAACCACAAGGTACATGTTCAGAATTTAATGGACTTACTAAAGCAGTAGATGCCCTATTATATTCATCCATGTAAATTATACCTATCTCATAATCTCTATTACTATGAAGACTTTTAGTGTCAGATATTTTTTGGTAAGTAACTTCAGCAAAATTCCATCCATAGTATTCGTAAGCATTTTGAGTTGGAGCAGCAACATCGTCTACTCTACGCATGGCTATTAATTCAAATCCAATAGTGTTTGACCCTACAGAAGTAACAATACCTACTGGTTGATTAGCTGAAGATATTCCACTTTCAAATTTTGTCCAACTTGTTGGTTGTGAAGCATCCAATATATTAGGAATGTTACAGTTTATTATATCTGTTAAGCTTTGTCCTTCACAAGAGGTTTCTATTAATGGGTCTGAGTCATATACTGGTTTTAAAGTACCAACACCTACTTTTTCTTGAAAGTCTAAACTTGTGGCTAAATCATATACACTGTTAAAATCTTGTGGTAATACATAACTCCACTCAATATTTGTTTGTGGAGTTGTTTCTGTAGGAGTGTTACCTTGAAAATCTCTATGAATAAAAGAAGCATCAATAGATATTAATGAACCTGCTACTAACTCTACGTCTTCTAGGTCTATAACAAGACCACCATCTACTATGTTTACGGTTGCACCAAAAGTATAAGATGCGTTATCTGTAGAATCTTCAATTGACTCTAAACCTATAAGTTCAGAAATTAGTTCTGTTTCAAACTCAAACCTTACAGGTGAGTCATTAATATCAACTAAGTTATAGTTTTCAATGTAGTTTCCATACATCAACCTATTACCCATTAAAGTTTGAGATTTTGCAAACAAAGGAACATTGTCATATAATCTTAACAACTCAGACTCTGGAAGTATTGTAAATATTTTACTATTCCTAAACGTAAAAGTATAATCAGTGTTGTCTGCTAATCCTAAATCAGATTTTTTAATTTTTTCTATAACCTTAATTATAGTACCATCGCTATCTTTAAACAACAGATCTATAGCAGTAACTAAAGGTCCTCCTGAATTATATGTAATAATAGCAGTATTAAACCTATTTACTACACCTTCATTTAAATAAGACTCTGAACTAAAATTAAAAGGACTTGTATTAAAAGCTGCGTCTGAAAACTGAGATGTTGCTGAATATTCATCGTCTTGATATTCGTATCTATAAGCAAATGAAATAAATCTTTCATCTAAATAATTTTCATCTCCACCAGTTGTTGAGTTTAGTTCTATTGTTGGTGCACTATGAGGTGGCTTTTTAATGACTAGAAACGACTCTTCAAGCAAGGCTGCATTACCATTTCCATCTACTCTTGGAGAACCACTGGGAATTGGGTAACTACGATTTGTGTTTATAAATCTTGGTGCATTATAATTATCTGTCCAAAATAATAAGCCATCAATTAAATCAATCCCTGTAATAAGATATTTTTCATTTAGGTTTAAAACAGTCTCTGTAGGATTAATTCCACCTTTAGAAACACTAATAACATGGTATATTGTATCGTTGGTTACTGTATTAAAAGAAATAATTAAATCTATTTTTCCTGTAGGACTGTTCCCTAAAAACGTAGGGTCATGAACCCACCAATAAATAGTTTCATTTGCTCCATCATCATATGCTCCAATGCACTTAGCGTTTCCACTTAGGCTTTCCCCTTCATAAGATAATGCTGCAATTAAAGTATTACCTTTAGAATTTTCAACTGCACCAACTTCTGTTGACTCAGATGATCCTAATCTAACATTTACTGCATCAATATATTGTCCGTTAGGAACGAGTCTCTCGTCAACGGATTTATTCATTTTACCTGCTATAAAGTTTCTTTGGAATGTAGCCATATTATTTTATCCACTTGTCTCGACCTCTCAGATTCATTAATAATCTTCCTGGGTGTATATTGCTTAATCTTATTTTTGCGTTTCTAAGAAGTGCTGATTTAGCTTTTCTAGCTCTATTAACAACATACTCTTGGACACCTAATTTACTATTTAATATTTGATAACTAATATATGCATAAACATAATCTTCAAATAATTTGTTTACGGTTACTTGTGTATCGTCTCCATTTTCCATTCCATCAGAAATATATTCTAATATGCAACTATTGTCTGCCATAGTTGAATCAAAGTTTATAACGCCTGATTTTTTATCTATCCTAAAAGTAGGATTAGCATTTGCAGTTTCTGTGTTAAGACCATATCTAGCACCTACTGCAAAATCAAAATACCAACACCCCTCATATTCGTAGCCTAATAATCCATCATAAGGACTTAATCTGTTTAAATATATACTTGGCTTTTGACCTGTTATCCTGTCAAAGTCTAATGGAGAATACTCAGGTTGTAAGGCTTTACCATCTTGATCAAAAAGTATTCTTGCGTCATTAGCCTGTAAATAAGCTTTAGCAGAATTTACTTGAACATTTTCTACCATAGGTCTTATGACACCATCCTGGTAGTAAGATATTCTTACCCAATTTACATAATCTGAAGGTAAAACAAATCTTAACTCTTCAGAAACAGTTAACTGTAAAACCTTAACTTCTTTAAAAGCATCGTAGTTTAATTCTTGAATTGCTCTTTTAGCATGAAAAAGTATCTTATATCTTTCCTCATTGTTTATTAAAGAGTGGTTACCAGAATACATTAACTGATAGTTTACAACTATATCTTTTAATGACACGTATTGGTACGAACCCCAATTAGCATCTTCAGGAGCATTACCTCCATTTTCGTAATATTCGTATTGGCTGATGTATGACATAATTATTTTTCACTATTAATTTCAGTAGCTTCTTCAGCTCCTGCATATTGAACAACTGATGCCTCTCTAATTGAAACTCCTGCGTATTGTAATATTTTCATTGTTAAATCCGTTGCATCGTCTGGAAACAGTTCAAAGTCTTGATAGTCAGGTTGTGTTTGGTCAAATACAGGTTCATTGTTTGTTCCTAAATCTACATAAGTCCATTTTGGAGCTTTAGGATAACGTATGTACTGACAATTAACAGTTGGTAATGTGGCAGGTGCTGGATAAATTGTAGCAACACTACCCTCTGTTGTGTATACAGGAAACATTGTAGATGGTGCAGTTAAAGGAGAAGAATTAAGTAATAGTATTTTACTTTGTTCAATTCTTTCCAACTCTGTACTACCTGTAAATATTTTATTAATTAAATAATAATCACTACCTGTTGTGGAAATTGATGGCAGAAAAAATTTATCTAAATTTGCTGCAACCTGAGATAGAGCAGTCGTTACAGAAAAAAAGTCAATAACTTCTACGTATCCTTTTTTTATGTCAGCATAACCTGTTCCAGATGTTCTTTGGTTTTCTTTGTTTACTTGATAGTTATATGCGTAAAAATAATCCTCAAACAAATCCATTTGAGCTTGTTGTGCATATAGATTAAAATCTTGTGGAGAGATGTATCCGTAGTTGTTTTTATTTAATACGGCTAAAACCGTATTTCTAATATCGTTTATCATCCTGACTATTATTTACACAAAGATAATCAAAAAAAAAAGAGGTCTTAAAATAGACCTCCCTCCAAATATTTTTTTAATCCAATAGTTGTTCTAGATGTTTTAATGCATCTATTCCATCATCAGATTGGAAATAGGATGATACTATGTAAATTGGGTCTTCTCCAAAAGGAATAGTACAAAGTCTTGTTTTGTTTGCTTTGGTGTTGAACCAAACTTCTTTGTTTTTATTTCTGTATTTAATAAGACCTTCTTCAAAGCATTTATGCACCGTTGCTTGTAACTTTAATACTGGATCATTTACAATAGACATAAACTCTTGAGGCTCTCTTTTAGCATAAACTAAAATATCTCTCTTCATTTCATCTGTACTTATCCTTGATGGGTCTTTTGAAAACAATACTCTTGTTAAGGTTTCTAGTTGTGCTATTGATAAAGAACGTGCCTCTATCATTGCATCAAGCTCTATGTTAATAGTTTCAACAATTTCTTGAGCATCTTTCGCTTTGTCTAATTCTTTAAACTTAACGCCATTATGTGGGTGTACATCTAAAAACTTTTGTAATACCTGGTTAGATTTTGGTACTCTTAAAAAACCATCTTCAAAAACAATAGGCTCAATAATTGCATTTTTATCTTGTTCATCTACGAATGGTGATTTTTGATTTCGAGCATAACGTAGTTCTCTGTTTACTCCTGTCTCTGGGTCTACCCAAAGTAATGGAAATCTTCTAGTGTGTCTTGTTGCAAGCATGAAAGATAAAGGTGCTGCATTCCTTGTTAACTTGTAGACTTTGTCTACTCTTTGTGCTGTAGTTTTCATTTGATATAATTTAATTTAATTTATAAAAAAGGAGTCTCTTTGAGGAGACTCCTTTTCTTTGATTAGTGTTCTTAGTCTTGGAAGATAAAGAAGTTGTTTGCACCTAAAGTACAAACTGCTCTTTCACTCAAGAAGTTTACTTCCATCGCATCTAAGTCAGATGTTTTTGCACCACCTGCTGAACCAGTGATCCAAGTTTTGTAACGTCTGTCTTCAGTTTCTGAAGCTCTGTATCGAACATGTAAGAATGGTCTCTTAGCGTTCTTTCCAAGGATTTGGTCATAAACAGTTGTAGACCCTGCAGGTACTAACAATCCGTTAATGCTTCCAGTCCCATCAACTCCACCACGCATTGTTGGGTCGTTTAGGTATTTCCAATCAGACTTGTAAAAGTCATAACCTCTACGGAATCCTGTGAATCCTAGGTTAAGTGCCATCTCTTCATCATTGTCAAAAAGACCATAAGAAGTTCCACCTGCTCCGTAAGAATTTTGAGCAGCTAACATATCATCGATGTCAAATCCAAAGTCTCTGTTTAAGAAAATTACATTTTCTTCAATAGAACCTTGCTTATCTAAACGTGAAATGATCGCATCAAAATCTGCTAAAGCATTAGGGTTTCCACCTGCCCATACATTTCCTCTTTGTTGTACTACATAGAATACACCTTCAGACCCCTTGTTTCCAACTTGGTCAGATGTAGTTTGTGTTACAACACCAGAACCTGCTTCAGCAGGAACTGCTTCAATCATTGCAGTTTCTAAATAGTCATCGTAACGTAAACGAGTTTCGTGCTCAGACTTCAAGTACCATAAGTAACCTGAAGCTCCGTTCTCAGTAGTAACCTCAATCCATCCAATTTGAGCCATATCAGAACCTGATACTGCGTACTTATCTTTGATGATAATTGGAGAGTTCTCGAAAATGAAATCGTCAGATTCTAATGAACCTTGCATTCCATTTGTTCCTTTCTTAAATTCAGAACCATAAATGAAAATACTTGCATCAGCATTTCCTAATCCTGAACCACCTGTGTAACCTGCAGCATCATAGAATGCAACAGTGAATTGGTTGTTTGCAAGGTCAACTGCTATAACAATAGCTTTGAACTCACCTGAACCATCGTTGTTTACAACAACAACTGTCTGACCAACTCTAATTGCAATCTGAACTGTTGCACCAGAACCTGGTTGAACAGTTGAGCCTGCAGGGTTAAGTACGTCATTCACTTGAAAAATTGCTTCTCCACCTGCTACTACTGCAGCAGTACCACAATCAACATACTTGGTGTGAAGTCTTCCTTGCTCTGCCCATTTGATAAGGTCTGAGTTAGAAGGCATCTCTGCTCCTACCATTCTAATGAATGAGGAGATTGTTCGGTTACCATATCTTTCGAATTCTTTTTCGTAAGTGTCTGGTAAATACTGATTCAAAAAGTTGAAGTCAGTAATATAATTTGAAGCCAAAGGCGTTTGATGCGAGCTAGGCTGCAAATCAAAACCTGGCGTAGCTTGGACTGATCCTGCCATAATTTTATTAGTTTTTTAAATTAATTATTTTTTTTTAATACTTCTAATTTTAAGTCCCTTACCACTATCTGTGCTTAGAGACTTAAACTGTGTTCCTCCTTTACTTGTTACTTCAGGTGTTCTACGTTCCGACATATTAATATTCTTTGTCTTACGCATTACATCCTCAGTGGCATTAGCCTTACCTTGCTCATAAAAGAACTTAGCAAACTTTTCAGGATTCTGTGCAATTGCTACACTCCTATGAAAACCTTTAGAATCTTTTAAAAGACCACTATCATCTAAATACTTGGTTGCCCAACTACCTGGATTTAATGCACTCTTTTTTAAATCTTCTAAACTACCTGGAGAATACGTTATGGTTTCTTCACCTATATTGAACTCAAAACCTTTGAACTCAGGCGTAAACACTTCTAACGTCTTAGAGTCATACAACTCTTTCTTTCTAGCAGTCTCTTCTTCATAAGACTTCGCATCTGCGATGTATTGCTTATAGCCTTCCATTTCTTTGTCAGAAACATTTGAAGCTTGCGTTCCCCTTGACTCAAGTGGTTGCTTATACTTCTCTTGCATTCCTTTAAAGTAATCTTTTGCTTTAGCAATAGCTTTTTTCTTCTTTAACTTAATTTTCTTTATGTCACCCTCATCATCTAAATCTTCATCAAAAGAATAATCATCCATTAAGGTTTCAATATCCTCTTCATCAAGACCATCTTCAGTAGCACGTAAATAATCTTTAAGTAAAGAATCAGGATTAGATTCATCAAAGTCTTTTTGTAACTCCACAAAATCTTTAATACCTCTACCTGTATCTTTTTTATATTTAAAGTAAGCAGCGACATCTTCAGGTAATTCTTCCTGAGTTTCTCGCTGACTCATTAACTCATCAAATGAATTAATTTCTTTATTATATCTTTTTCCAATATATGAAAGAACGTCTTTCTCGTTTAATTCAGCTTTAGGCTCTTCAGCTTTAGGCTCTTCAGCTTTAGG
>Ga0213868_10000675_pt1 | contig 32666 bp, 18 predicted proteins | sample PICome_9_FD_160087 | JGI IMG/M metagenome (GOLD analysis project Ga0213868, IMG submission 160087) | Coastal seawater microbial communities near Pivers Island, North Carolina, United States - PICO127 | ecosystem: Environmental > Aquatic > Marine > Coastal | place: USA: North Carolina...
AGAAGGGAAGGGAAGAGGAAAAGGAAGGAGAAGCGAAGAGAGAAGACGCACAAACACACACTCCGATTTTTCAAACACCAAACATCAAACACCAACAGACAAAACCTCATGGATACGATGGATGAATACATACAAGATCGGAACTCCCGAGAAGCTCAATTTTTAGCATCTCAAAAAGCAAGATTAGATCAAATAAAAGAGTTCCACGAAAGCGATGATTCTGAAAACCAACAAAAAAGAAAGGATTTTTGGAAGGCATTCAAAATCGAATGCAATCTCCTTCAACGTTCCATGTCCAGTCTTATCAGCAAAGATTCCTCGGAACTGATAACTGCACATCAAAGAAATCAGGCTCTGGATGAATTGCAGCGGATTCAATTGGTCATTCGAGCTATTGAACATTACACATTGCAATCTACAAAGTTTACAAAGGAAGAGGAGAAATACCTTCCAACCTATTTGAAAGAGAATGATATGCCTGATTTACCAATCGCAGACACACGATTGATCAATACTGAGATTTCTTTATTGAAGAACATGGCCAGTGAGGCTCAAAGTGTCATTTTGCCAAAGGAAAAGTTCAGTTTCAAAAGGTACCGGCGGTTTTTACAGGCTAAGAATGAAGCTTTGACTACTCTATTAAACGACGAAACTCATGGACCTAAACCACAAATACAATGTGATGATACTAATGATCGTTCCAAATCCTTGAAATCAAATAAAAATATTACATCATTTGATGGGCATTGTATATCCAATCGAACAAATTGCCACATACAGCTGCTTCCAGATGGCACCTTGAACATAACCCATGTCAAAACACACCAAACAGAGACAATATCACGGTCAAATGAGGGAACTAAAGTGACTGCTCTTCTCATCCGCGATGTAGAGAATTGCACTATATCTATACATGGTTTGTATAATTCTATTCATGTTATGAAAGTCAAGTCAAGTCATATCAACATACAATCTCCGGTTCATGGACCCGTACATGTCACGGAATGCATCAATAGCACAATACAAATTCCATTCTCTCGTCAATTACGCATTCATGACTGTACTAATATCAATTTTGTGATTCATGTCGCATCAGGTCCTATCATTGAAGGATGTAAAAGTATGAGGTTTTATCAGAAGAATTACAAGAAGGAGTCTGAAGACGAATCGATGGACGATCAAGAATTAGAATCTGTTTCCAATCTTTATTGGGATGTCAAAGATTTTCATTGGCTCAAGCAAACCAAGAGTCCAAATTTTAATGTTTACAAGGAAGAACAAGCTCGATTGGATAGTATGGTGAAAGATTTGTATACGGTGGTCAGTGACATCTCTACCAATGATAAGTCGAAAGGTTTAGAGCTTGTGGATCCAGGCAAACCCATGAAATCAGATTTGATGGACGATGAATCATCTGAGGATGAATTGTAATCTTGTACATCTACATTGGTGAAATAAAATAAAACGTTACAAGCGTATACAGTTTTTTTGTTTTGAATGTCCATTCAAAGTAGATATCTATTCCCCGTTCTTTATCATATGTATGTTCTATGTTCTCATACCAAGGGACTCTCATTCGTGTTATTTGTCTTTACAGAAACACCATTTGTACGTTCCACCTTTGTCATATTCATATCATGGCTATTGGTATTATTCCCATGATCCGCATGAACATATTGTACCGGCCTAGACATTACCATTATAAGCGCACCCGTCCTATATGTTGTACCATCTGGAATTGAATTATGCGCTGATTCTATTATAGTCATCCATTCCTTCAATGTGTCTCCCTTCATCCTAGAATACCCTTTGCTTGCCAACTATCATATTTCAATAGATAAACATTCAAGAATCAAGTATCAGAACACAATACACACCTAAGCAAGTACGAAGTACAAGTATAGAATCTACAAGAGAATCACAAGAACAAATGAGGAATGACTGTTAATGATCACAACTTACATAATTGAACGCTTCTTCAAAGAAATCAAAATACACACGCTGTCCTTTTAATTCTCGAACAAGGAAATCCGATTGTTCAAATCCACTAGAAATGGTTGCAATATGGATGGGACCTTCATTTTGAGCAGTATTACTAGTACTACTACTTCTATTAGGAGGATGATTGTGATTGATATCTTCCTCGGCAGATCTCATGGTGGAAAATGTTTGATTTAGATGATCTTCTTCATCACTGGACATGTTTCTGTAGGTATGAATTCGTCTTGGATCGTTTACAGCATGGTATTTTTAATTAAATTATGGTATCTTTGAGATCTTCTGGAGCCTTGAGCCTTGGGCCTTGGGCGATACGGCGATACAGTAAAGATTTTCAGTGTAAATAATCAGCTAACTGAAGTACCAACCGATTTGGGATACTGGGTTTTTTATGTTTTGTTCGTCGACCTCTTTTTTTTTTTTGCAACGTGCGACCGTTTCACGAATTTATTTAGATACAAACACACATTCCCTTTCTCCTCATTACAAGTGTGTTGTTCCATTTTAAAATCCATTCTTCCCGTTAACAGACTCTTAATATGTTTCTTATTGATTGGTGGTATAGTGCTCTTGCAAGTCTAGGTAAGCATTCGATTGAAACAAAGAATGGAGAAGGTTCATTCGTTTTACATAAATATTGCAAATAAAATTGGTTTCGAATGACCCGACCCTTCTCTCTTCGACTTGGCAAACTTGAATGATCCCTTATCTTCATTCTCATTCCAAAACTATTCCGATTCCATTCGTATTCTGGGTCATGTGTTTTGGTGTAGAATGGATGATATTGGCATTACACACATTTCTATGAATATTTTTATTTTATTTTAAAAAAATACGTTAATCTCACATGGTTCCTCTCGAATCATTTTGTTTCCATCAAAAACAAACGAATCAAACACGCACGCACACACACACTTATATTTTCACAGGCTTGTATCACAAAAATGCCAAGATCCTCTTCTTAGGTCTCGATAACGCGGGTAAGACCACTCTTCTCCACATGCTCAAGGAGAACCGAGTCCAAGTCCACGTCCCAACTCTCCATCCCAACACGGACGAGCTGATCATTGGTAAAATCAAGTTCAAAACCTTTGACCTTGGAGGACACGAAACCGCACGTCGTCTATGGCAAGATTACTTCACTACCGTCGATGGAGTTGTGTACCTCGTCGATGCCATTGATCGTGGTCGCTTCCCTGAGGCAAAGAAGGAATTGGATGCGCTCTTGACTTCGGACGAATTGCAGGATGTTCCCTTTTTGGTGTTGGGGAATAAGATTGATATGCCTACTGCAGCGTCTGAGGAAGAGTTGAAGTATGCCCTTGGTTTAGTAGATACGTATGGAAAGGATACTAAACCTGATCCCAACTCTAACGTGAGACCTATTGAGCTTTACATGTGCTCTGTAATTAGAAGAATGGGATATGCCGATGGATTTAAATGGCTGTCAAATTTTCTTTCGTAAAATTGTTGGTAATTATTATTGAAGGTTGGAAAGAAATAGAGTATGAAGGAGATGTCACGGTAGAGAAATTTCTTTTTTTATTTTTTTTAAAAAAATACTGTCATTACGCTAATAAACATTGGTAGTCACTGTCTTTTTTTCCTCTTGTAACGAAACGTTGATTTGAGTTACAGTGCTAACGTCTGGATCCTTTTAGACGACTACCTTGACGATGATGATGAAAATCATTTCCACTACTTGAAATATCTTGTCTCCGAGTAGATTCCTTTTTGTCAATGGTCAATAAATCGAATCGATCGTCTGGAATAGAGTAGGTCAGAAAACTTAAAAGGTTACCGCTAGACCCAATCTTGTTTTTCTTCGGAATCTCAGTATCGGAACGACGAATCAAATGATCCAGACACGATGCAAGTGATTTCAACACTTTTTTGTGCGACGAGTAAATTGTTATCACATCAGAGGTAGATGTAACAATATTCGGTCCTTTCCCAAACATGGCTTCTGTATTAAAGTGTCTCAGGACACGGAATGGAATTGGCACCACAAGAACAGGAGTATCATATAAAATATTTGATAAGTAACTTTCAGAAATCTGACGCGATGTTTTGACTACCTTGAATACGGACTTCAATTTAGGATCTTTTCCTGACGCATGTTCTATATCCAAGTAAAATTGATCAGAATCTACGTAAACGCATTCAAAGTCACTGGTACCGGGATACGTTTTACTTCCTGAAATGGAGACATCCCTATTAGATATTTGCTTTTCAGCAACATTTGTATTTGATATATCTTTGATTACGGCATCGCTACAAATACGAGAATATCGATCTTGAATCTCAGATGCAAGAGAAGATAAAGGGACAAATACTTCCTGCCATCCATTCAGAGCTTGATTGCTATCCAAAATTGTACGGAGACGCACGGAATTCTTGTCTTGAAGTAAATGATGCTGAACCACTATGACAAAGGGTATTTTAATAATGGAACAAATGGCACAAATTTGATCCAACGTCCACAATGCTGAATCAGATGTATTACCAGTTGCACCATCACCTTTTTGTTTAATTAACGTTGTCATGACACCACTGTGGGGGACATATTCTGTGGCTATTCCTTGTGCCCACAACATAGCAGCGACAGTGATTCTTTCAGACAGGGTTGATGAATCAAAACCGTTTGTACCAGCAACAATGCAAGTGACGCTTGGATTCTTTGGAAACGGATGAGCCAGAGATTTACGAAGAATTTCAATATCTGCCGTCTGATGAATATTAGAGTTGTGCAAACTTTTAGATTCTACTGAAGAATATTGATATAACTGTTCCACAATCCTTCCGATGAAAAAACGAACACCTGCACATATAGGAATTGGAGAAGAGCTATACCCAGTGAGTTCGGCTGATGCAAAATTTCCTGGAGGACGGAATCGTCGAACAAGGTCATCATATCTTCCACCCTCAGCTATTTTGATACCTTTGCCCCCACTTCCAAATAGTGCATCATTTGCATGTATGGTTCGAAAGTCATCTGGAAGTAAAATTGCTTGATACAATATATTTCCGTGGTAATGACGCCTCTTTTGACGTAATCCGAGATCAATTGAAATATACAGCGGTTGATGAAAATTCCTTTTCTCAGCATCATTTGCTCGCAATGGAAATATACCAATTGCTGACATGGCATCCATGCAATTACGAAGAGTACGAAGAGATCTGCCAACATCTTCAAATTTTTTGTTCTTACGTGAAGATACGGCATGATTTTCATCCAATGACCGAAGCTTTTTTGTGGCGTTTTGTAAAGCATCGAGAGCAAGGCGGGGGTCCAATGGTAACGGAAGGCATCCAGATGAGAGAAAAATCCGAAGCCGGGTTGCTGCTTCTCTTGGCAGTTCATGTTCACGTGTTGCCTTCTCAAGCATCTCACCTAGCTGTTTCAAAGGATCTAGGGTTCCTTTCTCTTCCCTTTTCATAGAATGTTCCTTCTTTTCAGCTTCTTGAAAAGCCCGAGGCGATGGTGCTGAACAGCGACTGAATATTCCATAACATATTCTTCTCACTTCATCTTTCGGTGGCACATGACATAGTTCTAGAATGGAATCTGCAAGGCGAGTATGCGATATTCTTAAAAACCAATAAGGACGCTCAAGAGCTGTCTCAGTCATAGACCCAGGCATTGAATCAGCTAAAATCGAAATTGCTTGAGAGAGCACCATAATCGTCTCAGCTACAAACAGCTCACTTCTTGCTGTCAAGTCATCGACAATTACATCAAAAGAAGCCTCAAGAGCTTCTCTTGGGTGTCCACCAGAGACAGATGAGTAATAAACATTATCTATTTGATACCTTTTAGTATTTGAAAGTGCCGCTCCACCGCGTCCTATTGCCCTTGCAAAATTAACCTGCAAGTCTTCTGGAAGTAGTAGATTCGTAGAGCGTTCATTGATCACCTCTGCAACTCCTGAAACAGACAGATCTGATGGAAGTTTTGGTCGAAGTAATGGTGATGAAAGCCATACTGCACCATGCAACTGAAATATACTAATCAATTGACTGCATACATTTTGAACAACTCTTGGATCAGATCCGTATGCTCCATCTGCATTCCCAGTAGCCGCTGCCGACGAAGCAGCATTGATGGCAAGGAATGCTGCTGTATGCTGCATTGCTGTTCGTAATACTTCTCCTTTGGCAATTTTTCCAGCTCCCTTTGCCCTGCGAAGAGTCGATATTGATGCTAATGTTGCAAGTGCATTCATGGGTATAGGCTGCGAGACATCGATATTACTACTGAACCCACCGATTTCGTTTAAACTCTTGCTCAAAGTTTCCAGCGGAGTATGTACAATACGTTTGCCACTATTATCACTGCTACTATTGATACTGAACTTCTGGGCTTTAATAGCTACATCGGTATCCCATGTAATTTCTACGTGTTGTAAAGCATGGCGATCAAATAAAGCTTGAATGATCCGCTGATGACTTTCAGAGTCGGGATTAGATATTGATTGCAGGGCTTCTTTCAGGTAGTGGTGATCCAGCTCTATCTGACGCGGCAATAGATCCGACGACAATAGCTCATCAGCATTTGGACGAGCCTTTGGATCTTTTTGAAGGCACCATAAAATAATTTTCTTGCAATTATCAGTCGCTTCGAAACTTTCAGGAAAACGGATACATGCATCTTTTAAGAATTCATCATTTTCCAATATTTTATCATTTCCAGCAACTTTCGAATCAACTGTTAGAATAGATGTATTCGTGTTCGAGGACGTGATAACATGATGATTTTTACCTGCATTATCTCCGCGTAATCTGTTTAGTGTGTTTGCTCTTTCCATTTGGGTTGAAAATGGACCGTGAAACATCTCGAAAATGATGATACCCAGTGAAAAAATATCAGCTTTGCAGTCGTAATCTGTTTGATTTCGGGTACTTGAATTCCTTTGGAATTCTTGTTCAGGTGCAATATAAAACGTGGTGCCAACGCCTCCAGTAATGGAACCATTTTGACTGCGCGAAAGCGAATTTTCATTCACCACCGAACCTGCCATTAAATAACTAATATCAGTTACAGAAGCTAGCAGCTCATCCTCCTGCTTATTAAATCTTGTTGTCGCCAGCCCGAAATCTCCGAGACGAATATTATGCTCGGAATCCAAGAAAATATTTCCTGGTTTTAGATCTCTATGTATAATCTTCCGGCGGTGAATGTAAACGAGAGCTTCTAAAATCTGACGTATCATCTTCCAACGATCATTATCAGATAGTTCCAAGCTATTCTCATCGATTAAGTGACGCAATGTCGTTTCGCAGTACTCCATTTGAATGTACATGACTGGCCGAATACTATTAGCCAATGAAATATCTGCGAGATAAATTTCCTCCGAATCATCCGAAGTTGCAATGGATGCTTTTCTTACTCTTTTCATGTATTCCATGTTATCATACCCCAGACCATTGATCAATGGCGTCATCGGATCATCAGCATCGAAGTTCTGCATATCTTCATCAGTAAATTTCATGGGATTATTTTCATCCAACGACCATAGGTCAGTAGCCCCCTCTGAGGAAAATGATGCTTTGTCATCACCAGTTATCGAATCCGTTCCATGTCTCTTCCCCCAAAACCCCGCACCCGATCCTGTTTCAGAAGCGTCATCATCTTCTTGGGAAATATTCCCACCATTCAAGTCTCCTTCAACCATCGTTGATACCGGCGGTGCAGCAGTCGAAATTTCTGCACCTTCAACCCATGCTTGGTAGTATCGCACTATATTCTTGTGAGTCATTCTGCTGATATGAGTCACTTCTCGGCGAAGTTTCATATTTTCTAATCTTGCATATTCCTTATTTCGCCCTCGCTCAGATTCTAAAAGGACTTTTTTAATAGCGTATATCCTTCTATCAAGCCGGTTTCTTACTTTTACTACCGTGCCCTGCCCACCTTGACCTAGGAATGACAGCTCGATGAAGTCATTACTGTATCTTGAGGATGAATTTCCATCAGATGGTTTTTGAAATTGATAATCATCGTCAAAATCTTCATCGCTCTCATCCTGTATTTCAGGTAAATTGGATACTTTGTCTTGTTTATCGATTTGGTTATCTTTTTTTCCACCAAGAGAAATAGCAGCTATTTGACGTTGCAATTCTTTCTGTATTCTGGCATTCGCAGCACTATCAACCTCATTTATTTGATTTAGCGAATCCACATGCTTTACATAAGAATTCGAATCTATAATTGAACTAGATCTATCATCTGTATTATCCATGAAAGAATGAAGCTCTTTTTCTTTTTCCAAAGCCTGCTTTTTCTCGAGTTCTTGTCGCGCATTCATCTGTTCCCATGCAGACATTTTTGCTTGGTAGTCATTGTTCTCAAATAAAAAATCTTCCGTTATCTGGACCAGTTCACATGCCATGACAGAACCCACAGATGCTAGTTCTTTACATCTGCCGGATATCTTTTCCATGAGGGATTTTTGCTTTGAAACATTTAGGCCTTCGACATCCTTAAGAGTTATAGAAGGTACGACATAAGGATAATGTTTGCCAAGAGTTATAGATAGCGTCAGCTTTGAGCCGATTTGATCAGACGGAATATCTGGAGGCTGGACATGAATATTCAAGACACTAGAACCCCAAACTCCCTCAGATTTCCAGTAATCTTCACCGTAAATAGCTTGTAACACTGTCTCTTCATCTACTCTCGTAGTTGACAAATCTTCATAGGACGGAACAGCGTTCAAAACTATTGGCTCTATTTCCTCATCGTTTTCAGTATCACTATCTTCAGCTAAGGCTTGAAACTGAGAGGGCATTATCTATCATAACCTTTCTTACTCGTTTATTTGTTTTATTATGTACGGATGTACGATGTACAGAGTAGCGAGTAGCTTCGAATCCTACTTTGACTTTTGAATATGAGACATGTGTTCTGGATTTCCAATTTTAGGTTTTATAAAATCCTTAAAAACTATTTTACATACTTTAGTTTACTTTTGTCATTTTTTTCTACGGTAACAGGTATCTCACATCATATCGATCATCTCATGGCATCGCATTGAGCGTGTAATCGAACACAATTTTAATTACTTCACTTGGAATGTTTCCATGGTTTCTTGAAAATTCGCTTTCTTTTTCTTCTTTCCTCAACAGTTTTTGATAAATGGGAGTCTTCTTCCCTCCAATGACTTTCCGCATCCTTTTCTGCCAATTGCCGGCGCAATTCTTGAACTTCAAGTCTTAAGCGTTCCGTCTCCATAGACTCAATCGAAACACCTTTCCTTGTACCCTGTTGAGTATTTAAATCCAATTCATCTATGCCTGTGAGCGCAGATACTGTGCTAATGTTACATGTGCTTTCTGGCTGATTCTGATGACCACTTATACTTTCAACTATGGCCATGTTGTGATCAGCATTTGAAGAATCTACAATGATTTTCTGTAGTAATCTTTCAACATTAGCCAACCTCTCAGCAAAATTAGAATGATCTCTAATTGGATGTATACTGCTGAGTTGATCTTCACTCACAAAAATATCCTCAGTATCTGAGTCTCCAATAAAAGCAACTGACCTGTGGAGATGATTTGGGCTCCTTTCAATCGAACATGAATCTGCTAATTTTGTAAGTTCAAGAACCGCCTCATCATGGGAAATCTCCCCGACATCCACACGACGCATTATCGATTCTACTTCAGGAGATTCAGACTGTAAACCGCTCGGTAAGGTAGGCTTCATTGCAGCGAAGGTAGCCTTAGCCCTTGCCTCAATCATCCAGTCTGCACCACCGACTGCCTTAGATGACTCATACTCATCAGAGAAAACCCATTTCTTCCGATCGTGCAATTGAATCATATTAAAATCATGAATCCATGGTAAGTTATCAAGATGACTCAGATTTGCACGCCGAATGGGATGCTTTTCTTCTGGTTCAAAATGAAGAGGTCCAAACGTTGTAAAACCTTGATTGCTCCCTGTTACACCAACACCAGACGAATAGACTACATTTTTTAAATTGTTCGTCAGGCAACATATGGTATTGTGAATTCGAGTTAGACGAGTTCTATGCTGGAATTCTCCGTACAGGGTAAATGTAGCTTTGTCTTTCTTTTTCCCTTTAGTAGTCCCAAACGCACTGAACGTTTGAGTGGAAGGATTGAGCAACATAGTTCGATTATCACTTATGGCGCTTGCATCATCGGTAATAGCATGTTGCTCTTCTCGTTCTCCTTTTCTGTCAGTAGATGGTAGTTGGCCTAAACTAGTTCTTGTGATGCGCAGAATGATGCCATTGTGAAGGTAGTTGTCGACACGAGAAGAAATTTTTGAATTCTTGGCGAGCAAGATTTGCCACCTTTTTCTCGGCGCTTCAGAAACATCATTACTGACTTCGAAAAGTACAATTCTTTTGGTTGTCACGACTATGTACCATTTCATTCCAGGTTCTGGTCGCATTTCTTCTGATATCACAAGAACTTCCTTATCGGTATGAGCTGGTAGACTTCCTTTTTCTATCAATGGAAAGACTCTAAGCAAATTTGCACTTCGTGCATCCGTGGCATTATACGGCAGAAGAATTTTGTGGATACTAAAAACATATGGCAGCCTCAATTTGTGTACTGCTGACATTTTTTTGTCAAAAACATTCGCACTTAGAGACAAGTCTTGAATGGTCTCCGTCAGATGGGCCAGAGCGTCAAACACTCCAACAATAGGTTTCGACACAAGCCCAATGGCACCAATACCGAATCCTCGGGTAAATCCGACGATACCTTGCTGCTGTGCACCTCGAATCGGTTCAACAATTAACCCTGACGTTGCAAAAGCTAAGCCTGCAAATATATCTTGCATAGGCTTCGCAAACGCAGACATGGCTAAATCACACCCTTTCGGTCGAAGTTGGCTGTGTTTATGTCTTGCATGATCAGCAGCTTGTTGAGCATGCCAACGAACATATCGATCATCAAACGATAGAGATGCTGCTAATGTACCACCGAAAGCTGTAGTCTTCACGAAGAAAAATGTTGAGATGAAGTGCTCACATGATACAAATGAACCACGGAAAAACTTACTTTTGATATAAAGCCAAATATTCCAGATGAAATGTGTGATACCAAAGACAAAGTACCTCTTGCAAGTCCTAATCCTAGCCGCGACGGATTATGAGGACTTCGGATGAATTCTTTGAATGGCAAAATTACGAAATCACTTGCCCCTTTCATGAAGGAATTAACAACCATTGTTGGGTTTCCGAATGCTTCCAGAGAAAGTATCACTTTGTACATCTGGTAAATCATTTCTTTCAAATAGTAGTGTTTTAGCTGTGTACCAATCACATGCAACGGCTCAAATACATTATTAATCTGTTTGGCATTGATACGGATCGGAGAATCAGTAACTGAAGAAAAAATGGTTGTAAATAAAAATGAAATAGAAGAAAAAATATCTTCGACATTGCTCCTTGCAAGCTCATCATCGAACCCTATTTCAGACCATCGCCTATACGCATCCACATCTCCTAAATTAGTGTCACCATCTGAATCCTCATCGTTGATTGGTTTAGTGTATGTTTTCGATCCGTTAGTGAAAAGTCGAAAATGATCAGAGAACAGAGCTGAGCGGAAATTTCTCGAGCTTTTTATATATGAAATATTCAACCTCACAGCCCCTAAGAGTAATTTTTCAATATACACTCGTTTAGATTCGCCTTGTGTGTAAAGTGCCGCATTTACTGCCTCGTAAACCTCGTTGCAAGTTTTATTGTCTTCCCATAGACCAAATCCTTCATTTCTGGTCACAGATTTAGGGCCTGCATTCATAGCCATTCTGCCCGCTGCACCTCTTAGCAAAGACTGTTTTCTCAAATTTTGTCTTTGAAGAACTCTTCGATAGAATTCCAAAAGATCTATGATAAGATCTTCTTCAATCCTAATGTTCATTTCATCTATTGCAAAAGCTATATGCTTATAAGAATCAATACTGCTCTTGCTTCTGGTGTTGTCTTTAATTGAAAGTAGTTGCACTGTTGGTTTTGGATTCTGCCCCAATGTTGGACTCACAACTACAGAATCCATTGAATCGTCCCCTTGTTGATCAATCTGGAAATGCCCCAATGCAAAAGATAGCTGAGTAATGGGTTTAGTAGTCGAATACCTAGCGTCAATATCAGCCAAAGTTACAGAAATCAATTCTTTGGTCTGATAAGAGTCGATTAATGCGGCGGATATACTTTGGAATGATGCATTGAAATACTTATCAGAGTCTGAAATATTGTTAGCATCAATATCGGACGCATCGATTGAAGTGCGAGCAGCTCTATAAAATAAGTCGTTATCAGGGACCCACCATATAGCAAGTTTGATACACGGAGTATAATATTGAGAAAAAAGGTCATCACTCGTCTTTTCAGATTCGATATCAATCTGAGTAGTGTTAAACTCGCTATACTCATAAACTTTTGGATTTTTCAAAGGAAACCACCGAACGTAGACTCCATTCACGATAGATTCGTCGCTTTGGCTCATTTCCGTACAGCAGCTGATAGCATTTGCCAGAGGGATGTTCAGGACTCCTAATTCGACCTTCGTATTAACCTTAGTCCCAAAGACAGAAAGCTGCAGCGACCCACTAGTCAGCATAGGTTCAACTCTCACTTCTAAATCAAATTCTTGTCGAGCAAAAAATTTTTGTCGTTCATGGCAGTCTTCATCATGACTCCCTTTTGAAGCATCTGACTGGGTCCACTTTGATTCATCTGACCATACCGGTGATACTTTAGCATCGACAGTGGGAGTTACACAAGTTTCTGACCCATAGCGGATCTTAACAAACATTCCAGCATATTCTTGCGGAAGATGTAATGCACTGATCGGACGTAACTTCAACCAACCACCTGGATTCATTACAGATAGCAATGAACGCTGTGCAGCTTTATCGAAGTCATCTGAAGAAGAGAAAATAAGTAAAAAAAAACAAAAAAAAACAGATTCACAGTACAAAACTCACCCCTTGCATTTTTTAACAGTTTTTGAAACTCCAAATTCCTCTTCTTGACAAAGGATGGTGCCCTTGATGGCAAGATCAAACAAGGAAAAATTGAAGTCGGTATCGGTGAATTCCGTCTTCTCTTTCTCGGGATATGTTTACTAGGTAAATATTTCGCAATGAAAACGGGGTCATTCAAAAATTCATAGGCTAGTACCCATGATTTGAGTAAAATCTGCACATCTGTCTTCAGCTTTTTGAAACCGCACGGCGTAAAAATACCAAAATTCATGTGTGCTAGATGAAAAAAAGTATCAGGTTTATGATATAAAATGTTTTCAGCCATAAGCGATTGTACAGTTGAAGCATTTTCGGAAGCCATGGGACTCAAAAGGTTGTGAGTTTTGTTTAGAAAATCACCATCACTTCGAGCTGGCAGTCTAGAACGTTGATGGTTGGTTTCATGGATCGACAAAATATCATCTTTACCATCGCTACGATCTTCAACTGGCGAATGCACAGGAGTTAATTGGGATTTAACCTCCTCATATTGGCTTCTACCTACGCCAGTTGGTTCGCCACCTATAACACCATCAACCAATCGGTGGTCATCAGTTTCGATCTCATACGGGTCTACCTTAATCTGTCTCCCGAACAGTTGTCGTAGTTTCGAATTCCTCATGTGCTGTCTCAGAGAAAATGGCCACTGAGAATCTGCTATTCTGTGTGGATGCTGCTGCCTCTTTTTTACTAACAAGAGGGGGATTTTGGACGAAAGTGACATTACCGTCGATGCTTGTAATTCGGCTCGTTGAGCAGATTGAAGTTTCTCGATTCTACGATAGATTCCTTCATGATTCAGACTTAAATCATTCAATCTAGTTTGGGATAGCAAAATGAAATAATCGAGTAGAGCAGGGGCGGAATAAATCCATTGAATTCGCAATTTAATGGAACCTCGAACCCGACTTGATGCAGCAGTGTTTAGAACGTCTTCACTACGACCTGTTCTGGACATCAGAGGATACCATCCCAAAATTTCCTCTTGATTTTTTAAGTTTCTTAAGTGGATTTCTGTCATACCAATTGATTTATTTTTGCCTATAAAATGGAAATCTTTCACTTTAATAAGAATACCGTACTTCTGAGGGTCCGTCACGGCTTTGGGGGGTACTTCGAAGATGAATGTCATTCCAGACCATTTTGGAGAAACTGTACTTTCAATAAAATAAGTTTTTTGTACATCAGATTCCCTTGCGAAAACATTCTGACGCACGCCCCTATTCTCAAGCTTTACAGTGCAGTAAGGGTTACAGACACTACTGAGATCAGATTGACTACTTCCTTGCAACCCAGTAGCCTCTAAGACTTCTACTAACAATTGATTGGTTCTAGTAATAACACCCTCCCCATTGTGATCTGTACTTTCCAACAATTTGCCTTCAAGCGCTTCAATTCGGCTCGGGGTAATATCCGCATCAGTTTCATCATCTTCATTTACCGTTGAAAGTCCATTACAACTTCGGTTGAAATTATCCATGTCAGCAGAGAACTCAAACTTTAAGTTCTGAAGTGATTTAAATCTGGCTAATTCCTCCTCGATTTGAATACGAAGTATCTCACTTTGGAAATCCATGAGCTTTAATTCTTCGTCTACGTTTAAGGACTCAACACCTGATACTATCAAAACTCGCGTAGCTCCATCCGTATCAACATTACAAAAGAGAAACTTGTTTTCAGGGACACTTTGTCCTTCGAAAGATTTATCTCGAATAGGACACTGTATAACACCACGAAACCCGACTTCGTCAAGCTTTACTGTAGAAGCTGGACCGAACCCTCCTTGGTCTTCGCTATCAATAATTCTGGATGAAACCAATCGAAAACCTTTTTTCTCTCGATTTGCGAGTTTATGTGGATTTCCAATTCGTATAAACAGCTTATTGGCTTTCATCGGTTCCTCCCATGTATAGACAGTTGATTCGCCAGGATTGAGTACTTTCCAAGGATGATTATCACAATTTCGCTGCCGGAAGTAAATGCAAAATTCAATGGACCTATTTTCAATTCTATACGGAGAGTAAGTAGACCTTTCTTTGATAAACATGAAAATGGACTGGTTGAGAAGTTTCATGCTAACATCAATGTCAATGATATTTTTCCTAGAAATCTTGTTGTGAACATCCATTTTGTCTCTTTTTGGTGAAAGTGTATGGTTTACAACTTCAGTGTCGTCTTCGATTTTCGTATCGCTCTTTTGCAAAGCATTTTCTCTAACCTTTCTCATTCTATGTTCTAGAGTGAGGAAATGAAGAGTTAATGTGCCCCCTTCTATTTCATCCATATTATCGGCACCGACCAATTCTTCAGATGTGCCGGATGCTTTTGCACTCTGACGTTTTAAGCGCTGTAGAAACAATGATTTTTTCCCATTCAGTCGCATTTTGTTGGATTTTGTAGATATGGAGAGTCTTTGGGGCCATTTCTTCTTCTTTTTTCGGAGTTCAACAGTCTCTGCTAATCGTGTTTTTAACAAAGACATGACCTCGCCAAATTCCATTTTTGATACATACTTTCCATCGATGGCAAACAGCTCGTCCCCAATGTGAATATCTGTGTTATCATATGCGTACTTTCCTCTTTTTGTTCCCTTAACAACAATTTTCCTACCGTCATTCCACTGGATAGTCTCAAACCATATTCCTAGCTCCCCATCCCATGAATCAAGATCAAAATCAGGACTTTCTGGTGGTGGAAATGTTACCTTATACTTCGGACGAGCTCGATTATCAACGTGACTTAACAATCGCAAATCTACTACTCGACCTATCTCAAGAGAATGCTCACTTATGATATCAGCCGGAAAACTAGCAGATAAATTCCAGTTAGGCCCTAAATCAATTCTCAATTCTCGATCTGCTCTAGTGTCAGGTAGATGAAAAGGAATCATTTGATTTTTTTCTATCGTAGCAATATACAAAGCTTGGCGATGAGCGACTGTACCAGGTTTCATGCTTGTTTCAATATGATAGTCAAGTACGGGGACAGAGCCGAACAAAAAATTGTAAGGGCTGAGTGGTAAATCACTCTCATTTTCTTTCATGCGCCGTCTCCAATTCGGTAGCCCTTGATTATTCTGTGAATCTATTTTGGAATCATTGATTACTCTAGATGGGTGAACTAAGGAACTGTCTTGCCATAATCTGAAGGGACGTCCAAGGTGGTTCACTGCGACATATCTAGGTAGTATTCGAACGATCTTTGTATAAGCAGCTAGTTTTCCAGGAGCGCCTGTAACAGTCACGGAAACTTCCAATTGCTTCCCATCAAGGCAATGCATACCGATTATTTGCGGAACACCGACAGTTTCCAAGCTAAAGCCACGAGACCATTCAGAGTTCAAATCCCCATTACTATATGGAACAGTCAACTGCATACATAGTCTACTATTGCTTTGGCCAGCGATGTGAACCTGCTCATTGTAATTGAACATGAAAGACATATCCGCGAGACGTTCCAATGGAATTTCTTTACTGAGCAGAGCTGTATATTCCTGCAATGAATTTCTATCATCGTTCGAATGCATATTAAGGCACGACAGTGCACCAGGTCTGCCTGGAAAGATCGTGTCGATGAATATGCGGTTACTCTTCACGTTTCTTTTACTACAATCAACAGGTTTCGACCCATCCTTTTCCGTCGAATGTATGGTACCGCTTACAAAAGAGTTGGATCTCTCTTGTTTATATCGCAATGCATACTCTGTCGTGTTCACTATCCAGTAAGGGCAACTCACTGAAATATTTCTTTGCCCACCACCTCCTAATTTGTTATCAATATTCAATACCAACCGTTGCCCAAGAGAATCGACGACAGATGTCTGAGTGGCAACATCCTCAAGGTCATATGAAAATTCAGGGGTATCTTCCTCTTCTATTTCCTTCTGGTGGTTTCGATGAATATTAATACTTTCATCTTCCTGGAAATTAGTAATATATTTTGATGCATAGTGTGATGATTTTATCGCTCTTTGTGAAGCACTGATATTTGTAATAGCACTAAAAACTTTATCTACACCTCTGACTGCCGCTCGCGGAACATCGCCCCAGCCAGTCAAATTATTTTCTGCATATTTCATAGTTCCACGATGAACGAGAGCTCCGCCACCATTTGGAGTTCGACAGTAACCAACATTTATAAGTAGGAGTAGCGATGAATCTAATCCTACATTGTGCACTGGAATGCTCTCGCCAGGCTGCAAATCATACCACCAAACCACGTGGCGACGAGAAGCTATCATCAATTCAAATCTGGCAGGTTCAGGAAGCAGATTTTCCATTACAATTGGTGGGTGTATCACAAGAGAATACGCAACTGGACCATGTTGTAGATTTTCATTCATCGCTTCGGGCGATTCAACTGAATTTCGTTTATTCAAATGCGAAGTACTCAATTCACCATCTCTAGAGCCAGCAGGATCATCGGCGCAACCGACGTGACCCATTTTTGCACGATCCAAGCTCTTTGCGATATCAGAGCCATGACCAGGAAATGGAGCAACGAGAGGACTTCGTTTTACCTCGACACAATAGCAAAATGGCCAATTTGTTTCTTCTATTGAAGAATCCATCACAGGACACGATAACAGATGCCCAGTGCTTATACTGTCGGTAAGGTATTGTGATGAGTGAGTAAAAATCTCGTCTGACTCTTCAACGAGGCGCGATAAATGTACAGCTTTAGAGGAGTAGCTGACTACATTATCACTATTATTTCCGAAGAAAAGAAGAGAATCCTTTTTCGGGCTAAGCCAAATAGAACCGAGATTGGCATTATCTTGTTCTAATGCAGATTCCATTAAAAGGATTGGAATATTAAATACCTCCCCCGGACGGAGTGTACTGATGCATATTTCTTCATGACTTGGACATGAGTTATCATCAGAGGAGGACATCTTTATCTCATTCTCCTTAATTTTGTGACGTTGAAGAAAGTTTGGATCCGGATGGATAATCATTTGTATATCGTGCCATGTCTTGTTAATTACTTCAAAAGGACTAGATATCGTAGCCTGACGCCCTCCCTCAAAATATGATATGTCTAATAGAGCTGAAAAGGCATTTGCTAGTCGCCAATCAGTTTCCAGCTTTTTCTATCGATATTGAAGAGAAAATTAGAATGCTTAATATAGCTGTTTGATGCGAGTTTCATTGCACGTACCTTCAAACGATCTGATCTTGGTTCTAAACTCAGCAGGCGTTTTCCCGTCACGTCGGCGCTAATCCGTTCAATCCATTTCATACCTGGTATTTGTATATCTATGTAATGGCTAAAATCAGGAAGGTCATCGATGTGATCGAACACATCAGAAGTTACTTCAACGATTTTCAAGTTTCGAATTACTGTGCGAGTGGCAGGAAACTGGAGGGCACAAGCTTTTAAATTGTCTAAATAAGCAATCAGAGTCTTGTTTTTCCCCTGATCTAAACGCAAGCAATGATATCTTATTGTTTGTCCAGTGAGATTAATTAGAGAAAAAGCAACTCTATCACTTGATTGGAGCGTTGTAACTTTTTCATGAATAACACCCAGGCCTGAATCTTCAATGGATTTCAGACCTCTGCTAGGAGATACATTTTCTTCCGGCGCGACAACATCATCTTGATCTGTAACTTCATTAACAGACGTTTTTCCAATTGCTTTGTTAATAGAATGCTGCAGAGATCTTCTTGCAAAATCTAGTGTTTCAAGAAAGGCTCCACTAACATTGGTATGTACTGGACCATCAGAAGTTATTGTTACACCTTGTCCCCGAAGGTGCGACTTTTCGTACATTACTAAAAATCTACATGGTTCAAGGAACGGTTCCCAACTTCGAGTGGGGCCACTTTTATAGTAATCAACCCAAAGCTGAATTTTTATTGCGGCTTGCAATGGATTTTCGTCGACAGAGAGTTCGCTTACATTATTCATGGAAAAAGTGCAATCAGAAATACTGATGACACCTATGGGAAAATGGTTGCCAAGAACAGGTTCGCAAACGTAGATCTGAACACAATTCAGCTTAGATGTCACAGAAAATGATGGACTTTGATTATTTTCCTCCCCCTCAACCGGTTGCGATTCTGGATAAGGACCGGCAAATCCATACATTAACTCAGACGCAACCTTGATGTATTCAGGAATCATAGTTATGTCACACGACGAAGAAAATATTTGACGCATCGCGGGTATACTGGCTTTGCAAACAGTCGGTGAGGGTATCAATAACGGCGACAACTGCAATGAAGAGGATCCAATTCCATTGAGATGCCCTTCATTCGAAACGATGCTTTCGTGAATATTGATTGAAACGTTGATATGATTAGTAGAGATAAATTTTTCAAAACATACTTCCATGTTGAGACCATGGACGAGACATTTCGCCAAATGATCACTGTTTTCGTCCATGATAGAAGTACTGCGGGTTCTAGAGCCCGTAAGAAATAGCATGTCCATGTTTCTTGTCACTATATCTTGTGATGAGAACCCGTATCCCAGAGTTTGGTACCTGTAAGTAATGCCACCAGAATTACTCTTTAATACAATCATATCTGATGATTCATTCGAAGAGTCCTGCGGTATAGAAATTCTAGGTTTTGAAAGCCATAAGCGGATATCTAAGTTGCGACAAACTTCATCCGGGTCTATGCATTCCTTTTCAGATACCTTCGCATACGGAGATTCCATTCTTTTTATCGCTGCTAGAAAATATGGGTTTCCATACTGAGGATTAAGAAAGTAAGCACTCAAATATTCCAAAAGTAACCAGAAAAAAGCGAGATCTTTGGTATAAGATTCGATATTGTTCATTCCAACATTGGCAAGGCACCATTTATCAGGAGTCATAAATACGGTCACTTGGAATGCCGCATATAGATTACCATGAGATGATTGGAAATCATTCTGAAGACCCCAAGTCATGTCAATCGGTTTCGGAGGCAAGTGATTACTTTTTTTTATAACTAAAACATCACTGAAAATAGTGTGTTTCGGACGTATATCTTCCACCGTAAACGATTCAGACGCGCATCCACAACGCATTAATTTATCATCGTCAAAATCTACATGAACTGTGAAAAAGTCTGAGGTGACAATAATACAGTCACTATTGACATCAAGCATGTATGCGCAATTGAGCGGGTTAGGATAATAGCCTTTTACATCATAAAGACAAGTCCATTTTAACTTTGCAAACGAAACAGCAATTTCAATTTTTTTTTCAGTATTTGAAGCCAATCTATTTATGACGTCGTCTGTTCCATACTCAGGCCAACTAGATGGACACTCCGGAACGTAGATCGCACCAAAAACAGATTCTGTTGTCAACGGAAATATCATCGATAGTTCCTGTATACAGAACGCAATATATTAAAAATAGGGTTAATATTGAAAACGCACGACATTTTCTCGACGTACCTGCATATTCCCGTACCATACTGATAACAGCGTGTTGAATTGCGACATTTTCAACTTTATTTCAAATGGATGCATATCCTCTTCTTCTGATAATGCATATGTAATTCGATCCTTCACCAGCATTCTCATCTGGGTTTTATTTATAAAGTCAGTATAAACTTCCAATTGAACAGGATTTGGCGTTATTTCTTGCCACCTTCTTGAGCGGAAATCATCATAGCGTCGAGTTTTTTCAAATAAATCCTGATCTAAATCATCAACACCAGAAAATACAAAACCGCCGTTAACAATATCCGACAATTGGAGATAGTTCATCAAATAATATACGTCTTCGTTGGGTTCCTCGTTCATGTGTAGATCTGATATACCAATAAACATTTTCAGATCTTGAATCGTTACTGTGATACGAGATACATTCGCTAATCTATCGAATGACCCAGGAATGTATTCAAAGCTATCGTAATCATCATATACAACAGACCCACCAGTAGAGTGATGACATTGAAAGTCGTATACATCGGGACTATTTTCACCATGCTCATGGACCAATATAGAGTGATCATCATGTCCCTTTTCTGAAGCAGATGACTTTCCTACAACGGGCATAGGCCATGATTCACGTAAATAACTATTACTCATGACTATTTTTGATGATTCGAATGCAACGAGATCTTCACTTTCACTTGATACTGGACAGATCACCGAAGATCCTAGTAAATGCAATTGATAACTAATTGGTGCCTTTATCCTCGAAGGAGATATGCTATTCATTTGAAGCGTTGCTGTGCGAACAGCTAAAAAGTGCCCGACACCATAATCAGTATACAAAAAGTATTGGAGCAGCTCATTCACAAACCTTCGTAATAGATAGCAACGTATTTCGTCAAAAATAATAATTACTTCATTTTGATACAATGTCGGGTCAGTGGACATAGCAAATGTCATTTGAAATGGATAATTCAGGTTCCTATGATCAGATTCATTCAATGGATGTAGTACCCGGCTGTAAATCTGACCTTCTGGAGACAGATCATCAAGATAAAAGCCACTACTTTTGGCTGTTACCAGAAATTTCCTGTTTTGAAGTTCAAGAGCAGTTGTTTTCGCGATGTCCATGGATAGTTCAGAAATCTTAAAGCTGCAGAAGGGCTGTAGTTCATCCGTTGTAAATAGGATATAAGCATTCGTAATATCGACGCTTATCGCCAAGGGTGCAGAAAGATCAGATGTTTCATTATGATCGAAACCTCTATCTGTATCAATGCCTAGAACTAGAACGTTGATAGCATCTAGAAAAGCACCGAACTGCTTATCAGCGAAAAGAATATCCAAATTACCAATAGAAAACGATAACTCTGTTATGTCTTCACGGTTCCGTATATTATCTTCAAGAGCTAAATCATCTGAAAGTACCGAAGAGGATGAACCTCCATCAATAAACTCATTTTGACAGTCATGGTTATTCAAAGAAAAATAAACACCAACCTCTCTGAAAGCAGAGTAGGTTGATTCATTAACAGAATTTCCATCTCTATCTGCAGACGCATTATTTGAATCGGGATGTCGTATTGTTAGAAAATGAGACCCAAAACCATCGCATAACAAAATATCTCCTACTATTCCTGAAAACTTGGAATCAAAAGTATATTGCTCCCAGTCTAATCTGATTCCTGAAGACAACTCAATCACAACGGCATTGTCCCACCATGATTCACCAGTAAAACATGTTGCAGATTGAGCTCCTAAAATATTTTTAATCGATGCATCAACGGCGCACTTTATCATATAAATCAGAAGATTACTATCGTCTGACTCCCCTTTGGGATCAGTATGCCTTCGGGGAGGCGAAAATAAACCGAGTCGAAAGCAAGAGCTGTAATCAGTTTTTCGCAGCTCAACTTGTAGATTAGACAAAGCATTTTCTACCAACAATATCGCGATACTTTTAAGCAACCCGAGCGCAATTAAACGATTAACCCCAATGCTTTTCGCGACACCAACAGATGGATTTTTGAAAGGCGGAGGAAAGCAGACTGCTAGAGATAAGAGATCGGACAGGATCTCTCTGATCACTGCAAACCGAGTTTCGGAAGACTGGATATCACATGAACGGCTCTCGTCGTCAATCTTAATTTGAAATCCTTGTAAGATGACTTGTACACGTTTTAGCTTCATCTTCACAAACTCGCGCAAGCGAGGAATTTCGTATGTTTGCGCGAGTGAATAAGAATTGGACACTCTGTGCATCAACAACTGACGGCTTTCCAAGTAAAAAAACTGCAGACATTGTATTGAGTTGAAGCATAGTTTAAGATGAATCGGAGAGATGAGAAAAACAAAATTAGATCTTGCTCGTTCCATGTCAGAGGTATCAGATAGAATAGATCGAAGTATATCTACTCTGATTGGATTCTCAAGAATACTGCTGCCATTCACTGTTATATCAAAACTATCTACAGCTAGGATCTTTAAAATACTATTGATTAGTTCTGATCATCAAGCAATTAAAAATCAGGCCAAAAGTTTGATGTGCTTACCTTGTTCTGAAATTTTTGTGAAGGAAATTCTTGAAATGTATCAGCAAATGCTGAATAAGATTCTCCTCCATAGTCCAAACTGTTTCGTCCTTGTTGAGTAAATCTGATCGATTTTGATACTACTGTTAATTGCGCTGGCATTGTCTGAAAGTAATTATCCTTCGAGGACATTATTGAAATTTCTAATCCATCACAATCGAAGAAAATACTGATCTTTGGTTGAAATATAGGCCCATTTCGAGAAAGCCTGTACAATAGCACATGCAATCTGATTAGATCTCGTGTATTCAACGGAAGGGTGGTCGGAACATCCTTTTTAACCTCTAAACCCATAATTTCGTTTTTGAAAAGGATTAAAGAATCAAACTCAACATTCAAATTCACTTTAGCGACTTGAATTTGTAGAGTTACACGATTTGGGGCTTTCTGATTTTGAGAAACAATCAATTTGCCCGTCATAAACGGTTCTCCATTAACCATCCTGTCCTCTGAGATTACAGAGCTAAATAAATCATTTGAATTTGATTGCAATCGAGTCGTATTGAAAAAGTTTTGATGTGCTGCCACAGACACAACCACTTTATCACATACTTGGGCGCCGCACGTATTTATTGTAAATCTTTTATATTTCATTGATCCTCCAATTTCAGTGTATGAAGAGTAGTTCAGTCGACGGAGCCCAACGCAAAGGATAATCTTATGAGGTAATCCAAAGAGAGGAAAAGAATTCGATCTTAACGACTCAAGCTTCTCATCACGGCATTGGTTCGAACCGAACGTCGTCGATGTTAAAATTGAGAGATCGTCATTATCAACCTCGTTTTCAACACTTATATTACGATTTTCAGTACACAGCAGCACCGTCATAGTCGACAAAGTGAACGATATCGAAGATGTCACCGATAATGGTACATCAGACGATGATGTCAAACTGCTCCTTCTTGAATGAGTAGCAACGACCGTCTCATAATGCCTCATAGCATCAACAAAGTTTCCTCGAAATGCAACGCTTCCTTCATCTATTGAGTTGTCCTCCATGATGAAAGACAAATCAGAGGTATAACGTTGATGTCTGGGCGATGGGATGCTGTCCACGGCTGACGAAATAGATTGTACACTCAGTGAATAATTTCTTTGGTGCAGAGGTATTCTTCCCGAGCTGGATCTAGTCAGTGACGGCGGAACGAGAGACTTCGTTCCACGGTGACGATGTGGCTCGTATTTCACTGAACTAGATAGTGGCTCAGAAAATATGGACTTTTTTCTTTCCAAAGAATTTGTGCTAGGTGCAAGATGATCGAAATGAGGTGCTTTGAATGCACCCGATTTTATCCTAGCCGCGTGTCTATACTGAACTATCTGTTCGATTTCTAATTCGTCTTCAAAACTGCGCAACAGGTAAAGCTTGTGTTTATCAATGAACGATGCGGGTTCGTCGTCCGCATGTTCGCGATTCAAATATAGACTACAAAATAGATCAATGTACAGCTTCCTGCTTTGATGGGACCTGGCCACATTCACCATGCAATCATAATATGAAAACTCGTTCATGAGTCTTTGTTTTCGTCTTAAACAGCGTAGCGTAACAAAGTATGAGTATCTCCACCACTTGCGAGATAAAACCGTTTTATTGAATTCTTGTTCTTTGTCAGCATCCCACCGCGTTACAGCAGAAATAGATTCGTTTGGTCTTCCACGTTTTAATCGAGTAGTATTCTCAACAAAAGTATTTCCCAACTTTAGTAAACGCGTTGTTAGCAAAACATTGATTCGATCCACATTGACCTTAATTGAGAGACCTGCTGCCATTTCTCTCACACGTTCCTGTTCTAGCTCTTGATCTATTTTTTGCGACAATGACAAGATTTGTTCCATATCTAAAGTAGACTGACTGCCAGCCTCACTAACTAAATCAGTTGGGACAGTTGATGTTGCATCTAATGCTTCATCAATTTTAACCTTTGTTATCTTGTCTCTTTTTCCTCTACGTACTTTTGGTTTTATATCTTCTTTTTCTAAAGTTTGATAGTCCTGTTCAAGCTGATCAATTGTCATTACGGTGTTACCCTTTCTCAAAGTGATATTTGCATATATACTAGTCGGTTGGACGACGTAGTCATCAATGGTAGGAGGTGCATCTTGCCCAAAGTTTAAAGAGGGACGAACAAATACTCCACAATCCGAGAGTACGAGTCCTTTCTGAATTGCATCATTATTAGAGACATGGATATTGGATGCACCATCTTCTGCATTTTCAGTGGAAGCAGCAGCTTCATCAATTTCGATAGAATCGCAAGTTATACCTGCTTCAATACCATCTTGTTCCAAAATTACTTGAAAATTTTGAATATCAACTTTGAGTCCTTGACCACTACGCCAACCAAGAGAGGTGGCAAAGTTTTTCACAAAACTTTCAATAAATGACTTTTCTTTGATTTGTTCCATCAAAGGCATTTTTGAAAGGAAATCAACCTTCATTTTTGAAAATTCCTCTGGAGTTGGAATATCTTTCTTTTCTGCTATACACTTCTCTGCTATACGAATCATTTCCTGTTTCCATCTGCGATCTTCCGTCTGGTTTCCATCCGTTATGTCAGTGGGTATATGAATATCGTTTGAGTACAGCCTTTCCAACCCTCCATTTTCTAATGCTTTCGCAATGCAGCTTTCAAGTCCGATACGAATTATAACATTGTGCAGTTCTAAATGAACAGTCGTATCAGAAGATCCAAGTAACAACTTTTTCCAGGGCACACGAGCACGGAAATGCCCTATGGATCCCTTGACCAATTTCAGATTTATTGCAGATGCAAAGCATGGCTCATCATGTAAAAGCGCTTCTTTGGTGAAGAATGACGACAGGTCGGGATTTGTAGAATGATTGATCTTCCATGTATTTAACAGAGGGAAAAATGCGTCCTTCTTCAGCTCGACGCTTTGAATTTGAAGATCTCCATTCCATAGCCCTAGGCTAATTTGATTCTGATCAAACTCAAGGTAATTAGAAAGAATATCTGTAAGTCTCTTGGATGGACCAATGTTCATGATGATGATCAAAAATGACTTCTACGAATCTGTTCACAATGATGCTTGATAATTCGTGTGTTTCGATTCGCTACTATCACAATTCCTTTCTAACAAGATTGAACAGGTCTATGTAGCATAGCTAGTTTCTACCAACGTAATTAGGATCGAAGTGTATCACAGAACTGCTGCTTTCTATTTATGATTTACTCAGATTCGATATTCGATATTCGGATTTTTGAATCTCGCTTTTGGCGCCAAACTACCAAATCCCAAAGTGCATTGTGCATAGTACACGCACTGTAAACTCTATATCTCCCCAGATACATTAAAATGACAGAGTCTGTAACAGATTCACCCACTCCCGAATTGTCTTCTACTGCAGATGTCAAGGAAGGAAATAGCAAGCGGAAAATTCAGCAATGTTCCAAGTGTAATAGACTTGCTAGGAAAAGTTAGTGAGACTGCTTACAAATCCTACCCCGTTTGTCTTGTATTCGAAAGAAAATTCAATATAATTGCTCACAAATTTCTTTTATTTTTAAAATCTAATCAAAATAGAATGTTCACAACAAGCATGTGCACAATGCTGCACTGATGATCAATGTGAAGGTCATCAACAGTTTCGTTTAAGAGAATCCATTATCAACGGTACCCACCCTATTCAAATCACTGCAAAGAAGCAAAGGGCACTCGCTGTACATTCAAATACCTTTCGAGAAAAAGCCTTCAAGTACATGGGAGAAACTGTTTTGATTTGGCGTTTTGATGAATTTATGAATAATCCCAAGTGGAAAGAGGAGTCGATTCGGAAATTGCGAAAATTGAAAACGAATTTTATAGTCCGCAATAGAAAGACAAGTATGAATGATGTACAGAGAAAACAGTTTGGCAAAGATGTACCCGTAAGTGAAGGTCAGAAAAAAAGATTTCACAGAGTGATGCAGCATTTGTATCAGAAGTCTATCGAATAACTGAGTTATAGTCAGATTTGCTGTTTTTCAATCCAATACGTGTCCTTTGACATAAGGTTGCATGAGATACATTAAGAGATATCTACTTTTATATATAAATATGTATCCCATGGATAGGAAATAACTCTCCACGATTAATAATGGAATATGTTGAAATCAGTTATTGTCCGCATAATCATCTTCATCATAGTCAAAAGCACTCTTATCAACCATTTCAATCAAATTTGGTGCAATATGCTTTGTCATTGAGAAGATTGTTACTTTCTTCTTTCCTCCCATAACTTTTTGCAATAATTCATCACAGACAATTTCTCTCTTATCGTGTGGATTCTAACAAGAGGAATCAAATCAAAAAGATGAGACATTCTAAATGATAGAACTGAATTTGCCCTTCGACAATCCTGGACTTACCTGAAGTTTTTTTTCTCTAATATAGAGCCACAACTTTTGTATTACCTGCGGACGAGGCAAAATTTTTGTCTCCACAACAGCGGCAAGATTATCTGACAAAAGCCATGGAGGCTGAGTTCCTGCCTTGCGTTTCTTCGGTTCATTCGTCTTTTTCTTCTTTTCTGTGCTTTCCGCCTTTCTCTTTACTGCCTCTTTACTGCGTTCATTCAGATTAACAGGTCTAAAAGGGTAAACATGAGCAGCTACGTATTTGTTCAAACTGAACATGGTCATCCGGTCAACCTTAAAGACCTGTTTCAACCGCTGATCCAAAATTATCTCTTGTTTATTACTTGGATTTTGAAGACCTTCCTTTTTGATGTGTACCCATAACTGTTTTACTACTTCAGTTCTAGCAGCTTCTGATGTGCCCATAAAGGCTGCCATTTCCGGAGAAAGCTCTTTTACGGCAAGTATGCCCCTGCCACCATGTTGCTTTTTACTTCTAGCACCAGAAGCCTCTGATTCATCATCATTTGACTCCTCAGCTTCTTCTTCTTCTTCTTCCTCCTCCTCTTCTTCTTCCCCACCACTGCTTTCCATTTCATCAAGGACAGCAGTTAAGTTGCTTTTGATGAAATTCTTCTTGGGCTTCAGATCTAAACCCATTTGATCTGAGAGGAGTTTTATGAATTGCTTTGTGGTCGTATTTTCAATATCCACCATCCTAACCATTTTTTCCATTTCTTTTCGAATTGCAGCATCGCTTGGAAAATGATTGGAATCCATCTTTACCGATAGTTTTGTGAGATCGGAAGTTGATGTAAGTTAGTTGTAAGTGACAGACCTGAATCAATGTTTCATAGGATCAAAGGACGAGGTACGAAATACGAGATACGAGATAGTGGGAAGCCTCTGGGAGATACCAGCAAAAATGAGCACAGTTCTATCTTGTACCAATCTGAAATTGCGGGAAAGCAGCAAAGCTTTTTCGACGTCCATCAGACATCAGAAAGCAATCAGCAATCAGCAATCAGCAAACAAGTAGATAAGTAGATAGTAGATACCGATAGTAACTAAACGACCAACTAAATACTTGGAATGTAATAGGACCAAAACGAAGAATCTCACGATATCAAGAATAAAATCTTATTGATGAAAACATTATTGTTCTTGAGGATCTTATCAATTTTGGCATATATGAAACCTTTTCGATCTAATTCTCTTTTCGTTACTGCCTTCAGCCAATACCATAGCTTTCATAAAAGTTTGAAAATCATGCCAACCACGAAGAAAAGAAGCCTTTCATCCATAAATTCTGAGGGTTCAAGTTATATTCAATCCACTGAAAAAACAAGTCAAAAGAAGCATCTTGTCGTTGTTATTGCCGGGCCTACCGCAGTGGGTAAATCGAAAGTTGCCGCAAAATTATGTTCCGCAGATTGGTCACGAGATATATTACAAAAGCACGCTACAAACAATGCAACTGGCGATATTATAAATGAAAACACTCGAGGTCATATCATATCTGCAGATTCTGTACAAGTCTACGAAGGTTTGCAAATTGGGGCGAACAAGCCTTCGATGAAGGAACGTGAGCAAACACCTCATCATTTGATTGATATTGTCGATGGAAGGAGCATTTGTCAATATAATGCTGCTGATTGGATGAATGATGCCATCTATGTTCTTGAACGCTTGGTGAACCTCCCACTGAATGCTTCCAATGATGATCCTTTGAATGCTATGTCGCACATTACAGAGAGTGAAAGCAGAAAACACCAAATCGACGATTTCATTTCCAAGAACACGATGGGCAACTCTCAAATTCTTCCTGTAGTTGTTGGTGGCACCATGATGTACTTGCAATGGCTTATTCATGGAAGACCAGATGCCATGAAACCATCAAAGGACGCAATTGAAAAAGCTAGTCAAATTGTTTCAGACTTTCAAGAACAACCAGAAGAGAAAGCGTGGGCGACGGCTATGAAATATACTTCCGAATTAGGTGACTTATTTAAAGATCGTGTATCAATGCTAGCAGAAAATGATTGGTACAGGCTGAGACGCACATTGGAGATAGCATTTACTGTATTGGATGGAGACAAAAATGAGGAGGAATTAGATCAGCTTTTTAATGGGCAACGAGAAGGAGGTCTTGATAACAATCCTATGTATGACGTCCGATGCTTCTTTTTATGTCCAGATGATAGGATGGCACATACAGCAGTTGTCGATTCTAGATGCGAGGACATGCTCGTAAAGGGCCTTTTGAGAGAAACGACAGATTTGAGCCTCGCAGGCATGTTACCAGAGGAAGGACAACAAGCTCGCGCTATTGGATACCGACAGGCGTTGGAATACTTGAAAAGGGAGGGCTATAAACAACATGATTCAATAGCATTTGACAATTTTCTGAACTCATTCACCGCATCTACTCGACAATACGCAAAGAAGCAAATGCAATGGTTCCGTAAGGACGACAGATTTATGTTTATTCCAGTTGATGTTTCATCCGAAAAACCTATAGAATCTGCAGCAGAAATGATTAGGACCTTTTGCTCATGGTCAAGGGAAGAATTCGATAGAGCATTATCAAAATCAACCGTTGATAACGATAATGAAAAGCAGTCACTACACTCAGTATCAATACTGACGAAAATTCAAAATGAAGTACAGGGAAAGAAAATGAAGTTTTATCAGCCTAAGAGGCATACTCTTGTCGATGGATCAGATTTATACAATAATGTGTTAACTGATGCTGATGAATGTGCTCTCACGATTAGAAAATAATTGTCGAAGTAAACCATGTATTTCAAAGAGTACTATCTTATACAACTTTTACCCTAAATCCTGGCAACTGACAACAACGACAGAAAACAGGAAAACAGAAAACGAAAACAGACGAACATCAATCGTCGTACACACACACCACCTAAGGGAGAGAAACCAAAAGACTAAAGCTCTAGATGATATTGCATATGAAACTGGTCAAAATAGTTGTATCGGTTCTTCTTACATTCAAATGTTGTGGAGGATTTCTTTCGCCCCAAGTCGAAAACAATCGTCGACTTTCTCATCCATTTCTGCTAATGGAGTTCAAATTTTTTGCGAAAAACAGTGCTAAAAGTGATGATGACGAGGAAGAGGGGGGATTGGAAGTATCGGGTTTCAACTCTACAAGAGATGATCTGGAGAAATTATGGGACGAGAGCAACCAAATAAGTGCTATACCGACAACAGCAAAAAATGCCGCCATCGCCGCTGGCGATTGTATCATGACTGCATTGTCAATGAATTTCTCTGTAAAGAACGTGTTGATGATTGATGCAACATTGCCCAGTTTAGATCCCATTTATGGACAATCAGTGTATGACGACGTAGCGGCTGTCGAGTTCTGTGTTGAACTTGCAAAAGAGTTGCACGAACGTAAAGGCTCTCGTGAAAGAGTGGCCATTATTTTGAAGGATAATAATACTATTAAGAGATCGAAGCGAGTATTACAAGCGCCCGAAGATAACAATATATATAGACTAGGGAGTTTCTTAGGAGATGAAAGTCCCCCAACACCTGGTCCTGATACTATCAAACAAATAGTGAAATTAGTAGCTTCAAATGCTGTCGCAAAAGATAAAGATGTACCAGAAGAAACAATAATAATCAATGCCCCGATCTCGCAAGTCGAATTAGTTGGCGTTCGTTGGCTCTTATCAAATTATGGGAAAGACAAAACCATTATACTATTTAATAATAGGCTTAACCCACTCCCAAATGAGTTGGCAACAGCCGAAACTGTGTACAGTTTTCTGCCCCTTAGTATGAAGTCAAAAAAGATAAGCTCAAAGTCTTCAGATTCTTTGAATCCCAAAGTTATTTTGCTTCGAAGGTATCCCAATGATTGGGAGATTCATGTCGATGTAAGCAAAGGTGGGGAAGATGGTTTTCAGTGTATTTCCTCGATTGAACCTTCAGCAGTTGGTAAGAGAGGACCAAGTATGGACATGATTGCATTAGAGGTACAGAGATACATGGCAGAAAGAAGACAAAAATAGGTTAGCACATATCTACCTATCTTCTATAACTACTTAAAAGTAAGTAACATTTTATAGAAGTTCGAAAGTAAAAAAGTTAGACAACTACCGTTTACTGATACTTTATTTTTCTTGATGGAAAATAAAAAGTAGACTTTCGGTTTTCGGTCTTTCTTTTTTCCTCCTCGATTTCACCTTCTTCTCTCTCATTACTTTGTGATTGATTAGTCAAGCAAACTTTTGATTGACAAAGGATTCAAGAGAGATCTGAAGGTGAATATTGATTTTTATAGTATTATCTGGATAATGGGTTTCGGAAGAATTAGAGATATCGTTGCAGGAAAACCAAAACTAGAAGGAGAAGCGAGACTTCCAGAGTACTTCCCTGTGCAACCCAAAGGTTGCGAAAGACACGCCGATAAGTTGTTTAAGTGCCTTGCTAATGAAGCTACTTCAAAGCAGAGGGATATGGAAAAAGCTGGACTTCACAAATCTTATTATCCAGATGTCGTTGTACGGCCAGTGGACGAGGATGCCGCGAAGAAGGTACGAGAGATTGCTCAGAGCGGGGAGGCTAGTGACCTCCCAAAAGCCGGAGATAATCCACTTGATGAGTGCAGAGATTTCATAGCATATTACAAACGTTGCTGTGATCGTGAGTTAAAGAAAAAACACAACTGGATTTTAACGGAGCCTTACAGAGTGCAAGAGGAATATCGCTACAAGAACGCTCAAAAATAAAATCATATTGTTAAATAATTAAGACAACGAATAAAAATGAAATAATTTCAAACATGGATTGTTTTGTTTTTACATGAGAGTAGACTAGGTTTCCACTATGTAATTTAGAACAAAAAAAGGTTGAAACAGTAAAAACAGCCGAAGACCATCGTAACCTCTGAACCAGTAATCAGTAATAAAAGAGGATAGCCATCATCGTGACGCGCGCGGATCCGCGGTAATCCTACGTCCTGAGTCCTGAACGTCCTATACTTTTTGCAATCTACCTATTACATTCAAATTAAAACACTCCAGTCATAATACACACCGTATTTCTGTGATCGAAGGGCACACAACTTTACACAGGCATCAAAATAAACTCACGTGTACAATGAACGACCCCGAATCTGGAAATTATATGACTTCACCAGACACAGCGCCTACCTACCAGATGGAAGCTAATAGTCAAGGTATGACACATGCTCCTGAGACTCAAGAGCCGTTCGATACACCAGTAGCCAGTGATCAGCAGCAGTATGACCATATGTCGAGTGCCGTCGGTATCACTTCAGAAGAA
>Ga0213868_10000677_pt1 | contig 32625 bp, 27 predicted proteins | sample PICome_9_FD_160087 | JGI IMG/M metagenome (GOLD analysis project Ga0213868, IMG submission 160087) | Coastal seawater microbial communities near Pivers Island, North Carolina, United States - PICO127 | ecosystem: Environmental > Aquatic > Marine > Coastal | place: USA: North Carolina...
TTTTAAACTACTTTTGCCGCATGCAAATAGAGGTTGTAAAAAGTAAAATTCATCGGGTTCATGTCACTGGAGCAGAGCTTGATTATATCGGTTCTATTACCCTAGATACGGAACTCATGGACGCTGCAGGGATTCTTCCCGGGGAGCGTGTTTACATCGTAAACATCAATAACGGTGAACGTTTCGATACGTATACCATCGCGGGCTCTCCCGGCGCGGGCGAGGTAAATTTGAACGGCCCTGCTGCGCGTCGTGTACAAAAAGGCGATATTATTATCATTATTGCCTATGCACATATGAGTCCAGAAGAAGCCAAATCTTTCAAACCAAGCATCGTTTTTCCAAACGAGACAACGAATTGCCTCGTTTAATGGCGGGTTGGGTAAAAAAGACGGTGCAATACATACTCTTTTTGAGTATTGGAATTGCCTTGCTTTACCTGACCTTCAAAAATGTCAATCCTGTCGACCTTTGGAGTACCCTTAAAGAAGTACCATTGAGCGGACTTCTCTTAGTTACTTGTATCGGGTTTGTAGCTATTGTTTTTCGGGGCTTGCGCTGGGTACAAATGCTGCAAAGTTTAGGCTACCAGGTGCAAGGTATGCGGGCTATTGCTGCAGTTGCCATTAGCTACCTGGTAAATCTAGTCACACCTCGCGTTGGTGAGGTAGCACGGTGTACTGCGCTGCACAGGACAGATAAGGTTCCTGTTGATAAGCTATTGGGTACGGTCGTTTTAGAACGCGTCGTCGACACGCTATTATTTGCAATCGTCACGTTAAGTACAGTGGTTATTTCAGGCGATGAACTGAGAGATTTCATGACGCAAAGTGGCGCTCAGATTCCAGAGCTTTCCCTAACCGTCACAGTCAGTATTGCAGTCGTATTTGTGGCTGTTCTAGCCCTCGTGGTGTTTACTAGAAAAGTTTGGATGCAATGGAGCGTGGCGCAGAAAGTTGCGGGATTTGCAACAGGTATGATTACTGGCTTGCGCAGCCTGCGCACCGTCAATAATAAGCCGCTTTTTTGGTTTTATTCAATAGGGATTTGGACCTGTTACGTAGCGACCATAGCCATTGGCTTCACCATTGTAGAAGGTGTTCAAGGAATTGGCCCCGAGCAGGCGTTCTTTGTTAGCGTGGCGGCAGGGCTAGGATTTGTTATTCCAGTGCCCGGCGGAATAGGCGCATACCATTACCTCGTCTCTAAAGCGCTTGTTGTGCTGGGGCTCTCCCCATTTATCGGTACATCGTTCGCTACCCTTATTCACAGTTCGCAAAGTTTAATGTTTGTCTTAACTGGCGCCTTAGGCTTTGTTTTTCTCTATTTTGCAGGAAGAAAATAAGTCTTCCTCATGGCAAAGCAGAAAAGTATTTTTAATTGTACGCAGTGCGGCACGCAACACAGCAAGTGGATGGGTCAATGCCAGGGCTGTAAGGAGTGGAACACGCTCGTTGAGGAAGTTGAAATAAAGAGTAAGCCGGATCCACGTGCTTGGACCAGTGAGCAAGCTGCCGCAAAACCCATACGCATCGAAGACGTTGAGCACACCAGCGTGCAGCGTTTTCCCATACAAGATTTTGAATTTTCTCGTGTTTTAGGCGGAGGCGTCGTGCCTGGTTCTGTAACGCTTCTTGGTGGCGAGCCGGGTATTGGGAAAAGTACGCTTTTACTCCAATTGGCCCTAAGTTTTAGTGGTACCGTAGCCTACGTATCAGGAGAAGAAAGCCCATCACAAATAAAATTACGTGGCGAGCGCATTGGTAAAGCGGTAAGTGAATTGTATTTGCTCAGTGAGACCAAGACAGATGCAATTTTCAACCACTTAAAATCGGTCCGACCGCATCTGGTGATTGTCGATTCTATTCAAACACTGCACGTTCCCCACGTTGAAAGCACACCGGGCTCGGTGGCACAGATTCGTGAGAGTGCGGCCAGTTTCATTCGGTATGCTAAAGAGACGGGTACACCGGTACTGCTCATAGGTCATATTAATAAGGAGGGCAGTATTGCTGGGCCTAAGATTCTCGAGCATATGGTGGATGTCGTGCTCCAGTTTGAAGGCGATCCCAACCTACTTTACCGTATTCTTCGTGCACACAAGAACCGATTCGGTTCTACCCACGAAATAGGTCTTTACACCATGGAACAGGGCGGACTCTACGGTGTCGAAAATCCAAGCGAATTGCTTGTGACAAAACAACACGAGGGTCTAAGCGGAAATGCAGTGGCAGTAATGGTAGAGGGTGTACGTCCCATGCTCATTGAATTGCAAGCGCTGTGTTCTACCGCCGTTTACGGAACTCCACAGCGCTCGACGACTGGTTTTGATACGCGCAGACTCAATATGTTACTTGCGGTCCTGGAGAAGCGCTGCGGCTTCAGATTGGGTCAAAAAGATGTCTTCCTGAACGTTACTGGCGGATTGAAGGTAGACGATCCGGGGCTCGATTTAGCAGTGATTGCCGCCATCTTAAGTTCAAACGCTGACGCACCCATTACAGGTAAAGTCTGTTTCGCAGGCGAGGTTGGGTTGACAGGTGAAGTTCGTCCCATCACGCGTGTAGAGCAACGCATCAAAGAGGCTGAGAAATTGGGCTTTGAGACTATCTACATCAGTGGACACCACCAGATAGAAAAATCCCACTACGACATTGCCATAGTGGGATTAAAGAAAATCGAAGAGCTGGTGCAAGCCCAGTTCCTGTGAAATTTAGTTTCCGCCTTCCAGTAAATTGGCCAATTCCGTTAGATCCGGTGTCAATATGATTTCCGTGCGGCGATTGATCGCCTTATTTTCAGGGGTATCGTTTTCCACTAATGGAATGAATTCGCCGCGTCCTGCCGCCGTTATACGCTGCGGATCTAAACCTTGATTCGTAGTTAATATTTTAACCACGTTGGTGGCGCGCATCACACTCAAATCCCAGTTATCGCGAACTTGACTCTGACCTCGATACGGATCATTATCTGTATGTCCTTCTACCAATACACTGATGTCATTATTTTCTGCGAGAACGCGCGCTAAATTTTCTAAGGCCACCTGTCCCTTTGGTGCTACATCCCAAGAACCAGGAGCAAACAGCAAGCTGTTTTCCAGACTCACGTATACCTTGCCATCGCGCATGTTTACGGTCAATCCCTTACCGGTGAAGCCGAGAAGTGCATCTGCAACCTTTTGGCGAACGAAAGCAACCGTGCTGTCCTTACGACGAATGACACCCTCCAGTTCGTACACCCTGCGCTGTCCTTTCTCGAGGAGCAACCTTTCCGTGTTCAAACTGTCCTCTTTCGCCTGAAGACGATTTTGAAGACTGCCCAACTGATCCATGAGCGATTTATTCTCGCGTGCACTTGCGGCGATCAAAGAACTATTGTTGTCAAGCAAATAATCGTACTGTTTTGACAAACGATCGTATTTGGTTTGAAGTACACGCAGTTCGTCAAATTTCGAAGTAGTATCCCCTACCAAGGTTTTGTTATCACGACGCGCTTCTGTCAAAGTGCGTTGAAGTTCTGTATTCTCTGCAGAGCGAGTTTCACTTTTCTGACGCAATTGGTCCGCTTCATTGTTCAACAAGTCGTATTTATCTTGCAAAGCTTTGTGCACCTTGGTACTGACACAAGAAGTTCCTAAGAACCCTACAAGCGCAAGAATAAGTAGCTTTTTCATAGTTTATTTTAATTCAACAGCGACGGTACCCACTAAGTAAGAATCAGTCATCAGAGCGAGGGTATAGATGCCTGGCGCTAAATTTACAGGCGCGTCAATAGCACGTTTCGCATCGATACATATTTCGATTGCTTCGCCCTGGAAGTTCACCACTGCTTTTCCATTAAAGCCTGATTGCTCGCCGCCAACCACGGCTTGATTTTGTTCTGGCGCGTCGACAGGTTTACCGTTTTCACCAATCCATTTCACATAAAGTGTTTCTTCGCCTTTCGCTGCAATTCTATTTTTAGCTAGCGTAATACATGCTGTAATACCGTCCGCTTTTTTCGCGCGACGTGTTCTGCGCATTTTGCCATTTCCTGCAATACGGAATGCCTCTGTGGTAGAAGTAGCGATGACCAATTGCTTTCCTTTAGCAACGGTTTCTGTAAGTCCTGTATTTGCGTCGCGCAAAGAAGTATTTGCATCCATAGCTGTATTTAGACTATCTGCAACCAGTTGCTCATGTAAGCGCAATGCTTCATAAGCAGCGTTTGCACTATCCAGCTTTCCAACAAGAGCCGCATTCGCTCTTTTCATTGAACCAAGACGACTGCGGTAGCCCGTTAAAGACTTTTTGTTTTGAACATTTACAGCATTGATGCTATCAATGATCCCGCCCAAACGAGTCATCTCGTATTGAACAAACGCATTTAAGCTATCGTTTTGACCAACCTGGGCTTCGAGATCTTCTTTCATATCCGCTAATTCCATGGTCAAAGCCTGTTTCTCAAGTGCAATCTCGTGCTTCTCTTCACTGCGTAAATAAAGCAATACACCTAATACGATCACGGCCAATGCCATGATGATTAATACCGGTCCTAATTTGCTATTGTTGTTTCCTGTGCTCATGTGTCTGGTGTGTTATCTTATTAGTAACGAAGCTAACGATAAGCTGCTTTCCAATGTTTTCCAAAGCGTTAAGTTTTTTAACAAGGGCTGTATTCCCTCAAAGATGCCTACAGTGCAACAACGTATTGTCCATCCTAGAGCAAAGCCTATGCCAATTCTGTTTGTGTAGCGCTCCACGGCTAGATTCCATCGCTGCGCAACGCGCGATGCTACTTTCGGGCACCTTACCAACAAGAAAAACTGCCACCTTCCGTTCGGCACTTTATTTCACAGGGCCCGTTCAAATCTATTGCTACAGCCTTAAATATGGGGGAAATTATTCTTTAGGGGTCGTGCTTGGTAAACACTTCCTTGCCCCGCTGATAGTATCCACCCTCGCGGGCCAGCGCCGGCCGGTGATAGTTACTGCCATGCCGGTGCACCTGTGGAGGCGATTCAAGCGCGGCTACAATCAAAGCGAAGCACTGGCACGTGGTGCACTATCAGGTGTTCGAGAGGCCGGGGTTGATGTGTACTATGAGGAACTTCTCAAGAAAACTGCCCACCGTCAAAGCCAAATTAATTTTGATCCTTTTCAACGGTGGAACAATACTAAAGGAGCGTTCCGAACGACCAAAAAAAAGCGCGTCCCGAGAGACGCGCTTATCTTTATCATTGACGATACGGTTACAACAGGTTCGTCTTTACTGCGAGCAGCAGAGGCGGTACTTCACAACTATCCAAAGGCAGAAGTACACTTACTTGCACTGGCGCAAGAGCTTTAATGACGTACAACCACCGTTTTCTGCAATAAGCCTTTTGGCGTTTCAATCTCGATGACATAGGTACCACTGGCTGCCGTACTTAAATCATACGTTTTTTCGAAACCGCCAGCATGCGCATCAAAAGTATCTGTACTAATCACTTGACCTAAATAGTTCACGATACGAACAGCTACTGGAGCGGCCTGATCAAGTGAGCCATTAATAGAAATTAGACCCTGGGTTGGATTCGGGTATACTACTAAAGCGCTCAAATCTGAATGCTCTTCGAGGCCAATACCTTGAATGGACACAAAGATTTGCTGGCTCGTGGTATCACAGTCACCATAGAGTTTTAATACTGCAGTATACTGGCCATTGGCCGCATAGGTGTGCATTTGCGAAGAACCCGTACCTGAACCGTTGGTTCCGTCACCAAAATTGATGAAATATGACGTGTAGCCCGATGCACCTGCCCAAGTAAAGGTAATGTCTGCAAATGTCGTACTGATCGAATCAACATTGTAGTTAGGGTTGCCCACATTAATGGAAGAGCAACTGTCTGTAGTAAACTGATAGTTCATACGCAATGAAGTATCTCCGGCGGCACACACCTCAGCAACATCGAAGTTGTATGTCGTGACAGGCTGTAAACCTGTCATGGAGGCTATGGCAGAAATAGACGTTCCCATCTTGGTGTTTGTAGATCCTAATGCGGTATAATGGAAAACGAAAGATCCAGTCCCGCCTGTCCATGAAATATCTGCAAAAGTACTTCCCATGTTCGCTACGCCTAGACTAGACGGGGTCGGACATGAAGGAGTAACACAATTTGACATTACCGTATCTACAGCTCCCACATTGAAGTTACCTGCAGAAACACTAACGTTTTGAGAACCTGAAGCATTTGAAAGTGTGTAATAGACCTCAGACGGATACGAACCTTGAGCACCATTTACCACAGCGATTTCAGTACCAGCACAGATATCTATATCAACAATCAAACTATCACCAGTGGTGAAGGCTGTACCAAACGTTTCTCCATAAACACCATTGTAATAAAGATCAACAGTAGCACCATTCCATCCATCTCCGTAGGTATCATACATACTCATCGTGTACGAACACAAATCTGTTGAATCACAACTGTTCGTACAAAATGGGATAGGTCCTAATGTATCTGAAGTACCATTACCACCACAATCCGCGATGAGGATAATATCGTAGCACGTATTCGAGGAAAGTCCCGTTAAAGTAAAGCTGGAATTGTTGGTTGAATCCATTGAGGAAACCATAGATCCCGTTGCTTGCACAAAACCCTGCGGTCCCCATTCGTAAATAAATGTTCCAGTATTTCCATTGGGATTAAAGGAAAAATACGCGTCATTTTTACCTGCAGTGTAAATCAAATCTTTAGGATTCGGACACAGGGTGTTACAACTCGCCTGGAAAGTAGCCATTTGCGTACCCAAAGTCGTAGAAGAGCTATTGGTGTAGGTGGCGATGGTTGCACCTCCACTAACAACATTTAAACCTATTTCACTTGGGTAAAAACCCGCATCACTTACTTCGATAGTGTACGAACCGCCAGTACAGACATTTATAGTTTCGGTATAACTCTGTCCCGTTAGAAATCCTGCACCCAACTCAAATTCAACACCTCCTTGTGCATTGATCACTTCAACTAAGGCGCCGTTCCAACCGTCACCATAGGAATCGGTCAATTCAATCGTAAACGTACACATGTTCGCCGGAGAACAAGTCATGGTTTTGAAAGTCGCAGGGCCAAATCCTGCAGAAACGGAACTGTCTGCACACATTTGAACTACATATACATCATAGGTCGTATTGCTATCCAATCCGGTCAACCAGGCGGGCGATCCGCCTACTGCAACTGAAGTTCCAGTTCCTTGTACAAATCCAGGAGGACCATATTCTAAGTAGGTCTGAATACCGCTGGATGTATACGAGATTTGAGCGCTGTCTTGCAGAACCGTACCTACAGAAATAGCAGACGGAGGCAAACAATCCGGCGCGTTAGTAATGCTAATGTCTTCAATGTAGACCGCGCTGTAGGTAGTTGAATCACCACTTACAATAGCAATGTGATCATCGCTCATGTTGTAGCCTGTAGAAGCGTCAAAGTATATGGTGAATTGATTCCAGTTTCCGCCGTTAGGAACGAAAACGGTATCCATGATGTTCAGCGAACTCAGCGACGACGTGTTGCTTACTGTACCAATGTAAAGCGAGTTACCACCCGACCATGATGTATTTGCAGCATAGAATTCCATTTGCTTGGTACCGCTGTCTAACCCAATAATAGCTGGACTAACGAGGGCTTCGTAGTCCGCGTCGAAACTGTTGTAGAGGTAGTAATAGTTGGTCCCGCTCCTTGCGCTAACGCTCCAAGTTGCGTCGTCAATATAACCGTAACCGGCTGCACCTGACTCTTCTAAATAATACCAACACGAAGGAGCGTTTGGATTACTAAACCCACCTGTAGAATCATTGTCAAATCCTTCATATACTGGAGTGCTTAGCGCTGTACAAAGTGTTTTCACCGTGTATGGGCCAACGGTTTGGCTGTATCCGTTACCGGCTGCACTACAGTTGGTTTCAATGGAAAATTCATACGTGGTGTTTGGTGATAAACCGCTCACGGTTACGAAAGTATCTGCTACTGAAACGGACGTAGGAACATTGCTTGATCCAGCAATACCATAATCTACTGTAAAGAGGGTGTCTGCACTTGTCCAGCTAAGTGTAGCCGTGGTGTCCGTAGCGATTAAGCTTGCAAATACGGGAGCTGGGCATGCCGGTGGAGCAGTGATGGTGGTTGTGTAATCGTGTACTTCACCGTACGTGAAGCTTGAACAACTCTGCGTTGCGGTGATAACTGCACTATATTTTGAACGAACACGTAATCTGTAAGAACCTAAACTCACCGTTGACGGAACAGTGATGGAACCCGTCGTAGAGCTCCAAGCGTTCGTAGGGCTTGACCAAAGATGCTCGCCGCTATCATCAAAATCACCGTCGTCATTAAAATCTATCCAAACCGCGAAGTATTGTGTAAAATAATTAGAGGTGAAAGAAATCGTTGTCGGTGCTGTTTGTTGAATAAACACAGTGTCTGACGTCTGGACATTGTAGTAGCTCGATGTACATCCGGTCCCAGTGTCCTGAAAAGAACCTATGTATACATCATCAATGTCATCTCCAACGGTACAACCTGTGGTGTATGATGGAGTGCAGTAGGTTTGTGCTTGTAAGCCCAATGCTGCTGTACCCAAAAGGATAGAGAGTAAAAGTTTTTTCAAAGCCGTGAAGTTTAAGTTAACAGGTGAAAATTAATCAATTTCTCTATGTACTCTCCGATTTACGGGGTGTAAAAGTGGAATGTTGAGAATAACTGATTCAAAGCAACGTTTTAATGAGGGTGGTTTGGCTGGAATTGGCCAATTTTGTTTCTATGAGACCGTATATCTACTTTTTGGCTGTATTCCTCTTACTCGCAGGATGTGCTGTGCAAAGTAAGCCGCAAGGTGGACCTCGTGATGAAACACCGCCCAACATAGTTTCGCAATCGCCTGAAATGGGTGCATTGCGCTTCAACGGTTCTGAAGCGACAGTCGTTTTTGACGAATACATTCAGGCCCGTGACCTGCGCAATACCATGGTTGCAACTCCACCTTTGGAGGGGCTTGAAGCGGAAATTAAAGGTAAACGGCTCTTAGTCCGCTGGGAGGAACAAGAATTGCGTGCGCAGACGACGTATCGCATCACTTTTGGAGATGCCATTGGGGATTTAAATGAAAACAATACTTACTCTAATTTAGAATTGGTTTGGAGTACCGGAGATTATGTGGACAGTTTACAACTCAACCTCAGCATTACACCTCAATCTAAAGTACCCTATGAATCGCTTAAGGTTTGGTTGGTAGATCTGAATACTGACACCGTAGACAGCCCCGTTTTCGCCGCAACCCCTTCAAAGGATGGAAACGTTTCATTTGGTTATCTACCCCAGGACACTTTTGATATTCTAGTTTTTGAAGATCTTAATTTTGATAACAGATGGGACGCGAAAAGCGAAACTTTTGGATTTCTTAAAGGCGTCTCGTCGTCATTAGATACCGCGGTTCATTCCGTTCTGTACGCTAACGCTAAATTTGAAATACCCCAAGAGAACAGCACCGTATTTCAAGATTCCATCGCTACTATTTTAGATACTGCGAAATCGGATAACCTTGGCCGATTAACCCTGGTCGTACCCAATGTGGACACCACCGCACTGGCATGGATTTCTCACGAAAGCGGCTATGTACAATCGTTTACATTTCATCCCATGCGTGGCGTCTCAGACACCACCGTTATCGCCTTGGGAAATCAATTGCCCGGGAAGTACACCTTCAGCGGTTTTACTGACGTCAATGGTGATTCAGTTTGGACGCCTGCTTCATGGTACGATGCTAAAACTGCTGAACCCATTCTTAAGGAACAATCCTTCGAACTCAAGGCCAATTGGGACCTCGAACAACTCCTATACCTATGATGATCCGTTTACCTAAGCTATTGATGGTTTTCGCCTGCTGCTTTTGGGTAGTTTCTGCGCAGTCACAATCCTACATTTCAAGACTTTGGAACACCAAAAAATACGAGGCCATTACCGAATACTCTGCAAAAGGAGCGACGCTAAGTGGACAGGATAATGCATTCGTAGGACGGGCATTTATGGCTTTAGATCCGCCTCAACCGATGCGGGCATTGTCCCATTATGATCTTGCTATTGCCAAGCGTTGGCAGCGAGAAGATCTGTACTTCTTTCGCTCAGAGGCGAATTATGCGATTAAAAAGTACGATGCCGCGCTGGCGGATCTCGAAGTGTGCCTTCAGATGCGTCCTAACTATCAAAAGTATTTGCTCTCAAAAGCGGGAATAGCCTACGAAAAAGGCGATAAAGAATTGGCCTATAAAACCTATTACATCCTCAGCGAGCTCTACGACAAGCAGACCCCTTATTTCATGCTCGTAGTCATTAATATCGAGCGGGAACGGTACATTAAAGCGCAAGAACAGATTGAAGACAACCTGCTTCGATTCGAGCGCGGCAAGGAATTTTGGACCTTCACTTCAGAACAAGAAGTAGACCTCGAATGGCGCATTTTCAAAGATTACCCAAAAGCGTTGGAAGCTCAGGAAGCATTGCTCTCCTTCAAACCCGATCACGCCCCCTACCTCATCAATAGATTATTGCTACTTAGAGTCACACAAAACGATACACTTTCGGCAATCGCTGAAGCCGATTTTCAAACGAGATACAATACGAACGAGATACCTTTAGAGTACTATAAAAAGGGCTCTTTTAAAGTAAACGAACGCTTTTCAACGAATGGACTTATTGAGGATTTTAGGTATTTCCGTCCACGGCTTTTCGACAACAAGAAATACAGCCGATTCTATGTGAGCGACAACGGTAGAGTAGTAGGTGAGCACTGGGCCAGTGTTCAAACATCGCCTGTGGATAGCACACAAAAGCTCTGGCAATTCTACGATGGCGTAGCAACTCGGTATACCCAGGCTTCGGATACTTCGTATGTGGGTTTTTCGAACCTTTTCGAACTTCCGGACAGTGCATTTACCCTGCGACTCTCAGGAGAAATCCGAATGGGGATGGATACCTTAGAGCAGCAACTTTTGAACGATTCGCTGCCGCAAGTGCAGCTTCCTAAAGATACCGTGCCCGCTGGAGGGGAAACCCCTCTAGTTCCGGCACGTCAGGATTCTAGCGGGGTTCGAGAAGTGCTCTAATGTCTTCAATGATTCGTTCCGCTTCGTTGGTTCCGTCGTAAAAGCCACGGATCCGTTTTTTTTCATCCACCAGAATGACGTTTTCAGTATGGATGAAATCGTGTTCATCGAAGCTGGTTCCTGGCTCCATAACCGCAAAATACTCGCGGCGCGCCATGCGGTACAGTTCTTCCTTTTCACCGGTCAATAAATGCCATTTTCCCTTGATGGCACCCAGACGCTCGCTGTAGGCGCGCATGACTTCAACGGTGTCAATTTCCGGCATGACCGTGTGGCTTACGAGGTGCACTCGCGAGTCGTCTTTAAAAACTTCCTGCACTTGCTGAAAGGTTTTTCCCATATCAATGCAAATGGTAGGACAAGTGGTAAAGAAAAAATCGGCAACATAAATTTTGCCTTGAAGCAACGAAGAGTCTGCGGGATTGCCCCATTGATCTACCAATTCAAAGTCGCCTATACGGTGCCCGCGGCCTTTGCGCTCTAAATCATCGTCCACCACTGCAGGATTCAGGTCTGACGGATTGTAGATGGGCAATACCCTTTTGGGCTGTAAAACCACATACGAAGCAATAGAACCTCCAACAAATACTACAAAGAGAACGGCGATTTTTAACCATTCTGACGGGCTGAGCTTTATCTTTATCATAGAATTCAAAAGTACATCACGGCATGAAGCTTTTCCACACCTTTAGTCACGCTATTTTGGCGATTTTCATTGCAAGTATAACCACAGCATGCGGTGGTGGTTCAGAACCGTATACGCCGGAAGCCCCAGTATTGAAAATTCCTTCAAAAAAAGGGCAAACAGCGGGGACCGAAATTCCATCAGAAATGAAAAGCCTTTTGGCGAAAAACACCTGTTTAGGGTGTCATAAAATGGATTCAAAGTTAGTGGGGCCTTCTTTCTTAGCCATCGCACAACGCGAATACACTCAAAAAGAGCTGGTGCAGTTGATAAAAGAACCGGTCCCAGAGAATTGGCCCGACTATCCACCTATGGCCCCAATGGCATGGATCGAAGGCGCGCAACTTGAAGCCATGTCAACCTGGATTGCTTCATTACCACAAGAATAATTTTTACCCCTTGGATATAAAAAACCTGCTTTCCGTTCATAAGATCAGTAAGTCTTATGGCATCAAAACTTTATATAAAGACATCACCTTCGGTATTCACGAAGGTGAAAAAGTCGCTATTGTCGCTAAAAATGGTGCGGGAAAAACAACGCTCATTCGTACGTTGATGGATCAAGCGACAGCGGATACGGGTGAAGTTGTCTTTCGCAATGGAGTAAAGCTGCGCTACCTCGAACAGCAGCCTAATTTCGAAAAAGGGCTTACGGTGCGCCAAGTGTTGTACAACAGTGAACATGCAGGTCTCGAGGCATTGCGCCAATACGAAAAAGTCATAGAAGCGGGTGGAGACGGCGATGCCATGCAAAGAGCGCTGGATCATATTGAGGCCACGGATGGATGGAATGTAGAAGGCCGTATACAGGAGATGCATGGAAAAATGAATCTGCCGGACATGGACAGGGTGATCGATTCCTTTTCCGGAGGTGAGGTGAAACGGCTTGCGTTGGCCCAATTATTTATTGAAGAGCCCGATCTCATCTTAATGGATGAGCCCACCAACCATTTAGATCTCGACATCATCGAATGGCTCGAAGAATACCTCATTCAGTACCGTGGGGCTCTATTGATGATTACGCACGACCGGTATTTTTTAGAACGTGTGTGTGGCACCATTTTCGAGCTCGAGAACAAGCAGTTCTACAAATACGAAGGAAACTACAGCTACTACCTCGAGCAGAAAGAGGTGCGCGAGGCGAATGAGGCGGCAAATTTGCACAAGGCGAAGCAATTGTTTAAAAAGGAATTGGACTGGATGCGTAAAACGCCGAGCGCGCGAACGGGAAAGTCTAAAGACCGTATTGACCGATTCAAAGACATCAAAAAGGTCGCAAAACAACGCATCGATGATAGCGAAGTTTCGTTGGAAATCAACAGCCAGCGTCTGGGCGGTAAGATTTTGGAGTTGCATAAATTGGGCAAAAGCTACCCGAACCGATTGCTGCTCGAAAACTTTAGTTACGTCTTTAAAAAAGGAGAGCGCGCGGGAATTGTTGGGCCTAACGGATGTGGTAAATCTACCCTTCTCAAGATGATCATGGGCCTTGAAACGCCCGACAAAGGAAAAATCATCACTGGAGAAACTGTAGTTTTTGGCCACTACACGCAAGACGGGATTATAGATAAAGGCGACTTGAAAGTGATTGAAGTCGTTCAAGAGATCGGTGAATACATCACCTTGAAGAAGGGTCAGAAACTCACAGCATCGCAGCTCTGTGAGCGCTTCCTCTTTGACGGACATCAGCAATACAGCTATGTCAGTACACTGAGTGGCGGGGAAAAGAGAAGGCTGTTTCTGTTGACCATTTTAATGAAGAATCCCAACTTCCTCATTCTTGATGAGCCGACCAATGATTTGGACATTCTGACACTTCAAGCCTTAGAGGAATTTCTGGATGACTTCCCGGGCTGCTTGCTAGTAGTGAGTCACGACCGGTATTTCCTTGATAAATTATGCGATCACCTTTTCGTGTTCGAGGGCGGCGGTCGAATCAAAGATTTCAACGGCCATTATTACCAGTGGAGAGAAGAGCAGAAACGCATTGATGCCATACGTGTAGCGCAAGAGAAAGCGGCGGTAGCAGCGACTGAAGAGGCGCCTAAAGAAAAGGTGAAGCTCAGTTTCAAAGAACGTTTAGAGTGGGAATCTTTGCCTGAAGAGATTGCGGCGCTGGAAGCGGAACGCGATGCACTGAACGCGGTATTTGAAGGCACAAATCAAGACCCTGAAGCGGTGGCACAAGCCGCAACAGAAATTAAAGCAGTACTGGCAGCGTTGGATGAGAAAGAAATGCGCTGGTTGGAGTTGGCGGAATTTGCCGACGAATAACTAACTTTAGAACCGTTCCTAACCCACTAATTTCACACCATTGACCGATTCTAACGCCATACTTCAACTCCGCAGCATCACGCGCGACTTTAAAATGGGCGCCCAAACGGTGCACGTCCTTAAAGGCATTGATCTCGATATTTTTAAAAATCAATACGTCGCATTAATGGGTCCTTCGGGATCCGGAAAATCGACGTTGATGAACTTATTGGGCTGTTTAGATACGCCAACCGAAGGCTCCTATGTGTTGAATGGTTCCGATGTTAGCGCACTTGATGATAATGCACTCGCAGAAATCAGAAATAATGAAATAGGTTTTGTTTTCCAAACGTTTAACCTCTTACCGCGCTCTACCGCGCTTGAAAATGTAGCACTTCCACTGGTTTACGCGGGCTGGGGAAAAGAAGAGCGTATTGCCAGGGCTTCGGAAGTATTGACACAAGTCGGTTTAGGCGATCGAATGGACCATAAACCTAACCAACTTTCAGGGGGTCAGCGCCAACGCGTTGCGGTAGCACGCGCGTTGGTCAATAAACCCGCATTGATTCTCGCAGATGAACCTACAGGAAATTTGGATTCTAAAACGTCTGTAGAAATCATGAAATTATTCGATGAAATACAGGCTGCCGGAAATACCGTCATTTTAGTTACCCATGAAGAAGACATCGCCCAATACGCCAAACGCGTTATTCGTTTAGTCGATGGAAATATAGATTCCGATCTTTCTAAATAACATACAATGAAAAGATTTGTAGTCCTTTTTATATTAGTATTTGCGGCCGTCTCAGGTTTCGCACAAACCACATTAACGTTAGAAGATGCCGTATTAAACGGTCGTAAATATTACCCGCAAGGGCTCATTATGCCTCAATGGATTCCAGAAACGGATACGTATTCCCACGTTACAGACGGCTACCAGAGTCTTGTAGTGGTGGACGCAAAGTCAGGCGAAGAATCGCGACGAATTACCGCCGGCGAAATCAATGAAACCCTTGAAGGAACCGAAGTGAGCATACGTGGCACCTGGATGTTGAATTGGCTTGACGAAAACACTCTGTATTTTACCGAAAAGGGAACGCTCTACACCTATGACATCGCAAACAAAACGATCTCTACCCAGTATACCATGGCTGCTGGGAGTGGCAATCTTCACCTCAGTTCCCAACTAAACGCTGCTTACACCGTAGGTAATAACGTATTCGTAAACTGGTTGGGCGAAGAGAGTACCGTTCAGGTGACCAAACATGAGGATCCTGCTGTCGTCGCGGGCCAAGCGATTGCGCGCAGCGAATTCGGAATTACTGAAGGTTTATTCTGGAACAACGAAGGGGATGCCGTGGCCTTTTACGAGAAAAATGAGAGTGCTGTGGCCAATTATCCTTTGCTAGATATTTCCACCACCCCCGGCTCTTTGAATGAAATTAAATACCCGATGGCAGGTCAAGGCTCCGAATATGCCCGTGTTGGAGTGTATCACAAAGGGAAAAAGTCGCCCGTCTATTTGGATACCGACGGCGTTGAGCACGACCAATACCTCACCAACCTGAGCTGGTCACCGGACGGTAAGACCATTCTTTTGGCCATCGTCAACCGAGCACAAAACCACTACGATGTAGTTGCTTTCAATGCGAAAAACGGAAAAAGAGGTGCTACACTTTTGAGTGTGAGTAATGACAAATGGGCGGAACCGGAGCATCCCGCTTATTGGGTCAGTAACAAGGAATTTATATGGCTTACCGAACGTGACGGCTACATGAACCTCTACTTGCATACCACTAAAGGCGGATTAGTACAGCAATTGACCTCAAATGACTTTGAAGCTACCGGAATTCTAGGTCGCGATAAAAGTGACGACATCCTCTTTACCGCAACAGGTGAAGACCCTCGCGAATCCCACCTTTTCAGCGTGAGTCTCAAGGGAAAACAGCGCCAGTTGACAACGGAAAGCGGAACGCACAACTCAACCGTACAAGAGGGCGGCTCGTATTTTATTGACAGTTACAGCAGCATCGACGTACCTTCGAAAACTGAATTAAGAAGCACGGCAGGAAAGGTCTTGCGCGAATTGGCTTCTGCAAGCGATCCTTTCGAGGGCACAAACATTCGTAAGCCCACTCTGAGCAGTATTACAGGCCCTGACGGATCAACGCTTTACACGCGAACCTATTTGCCTTTTGATTTCGACCCCGCGAAAAAATACCCCGTGCTTGTTTACGTCTATGGCGGACCGCATGCACAAATGGTTACGAACCGTTGGAACGGAGGTGGCCCGTTTTGGATGAACGAATTTGCCAATCGTGGGTACATTGTATTTACACTCGATAACCGAGGATCAGCGCATCGTGGGACAGATTTCGAACAACAGATTCACCGCCAGTTGGGCACTGTTGAAATGGAAGACCAGTTGGCCGGGGTAGCCTACCTTAAATCCCTTCCTTACGTCGATGGCGAAAGAATAGCCGTACACGGCTGGAGCTACGGTGGATTCATGACTGCCTCACTCATGTTACGTCAGCCGGGCACCTTTAAAGTAGGTGTTGCGGGTGGTCCGGTGACCGATTGGAAATACTACGAAGTTATGTATGGCGAACGCTACATGGACCGACCTGAAGAAAACGAGGAAGGCTATGCCGAAAATCGCCTGCACAACCACGTGGAAAACCTTGAAGGTGACTTATTGCTCATCCACGGCACCGTGGACAATGTCGTAGTCATGCAGCACAACCTCAGCCTCGTGAAATCCTTCATCGAAGCGGGCGTACAAATGGATTTCTTCCCTTACCCGATGCACCAGCATAATGTGCGTGGAAAGGATAGATTGCACTTGATGACTAAGGTATTAGACTACGTTGAGGACGGTTTTGAGGAGTAGGTTTTGAGATTGAACAGAATCATCAATGGTATTTTTGCTCTGGTAGGACTTTAACTCATAATCATTATTATCCTTCAATGGTGGACGGCACTTTTAGACAAGATGAGTGCGGTGGGTTAGCGAATAATTTGATCGTTGCACGATATAAAGTCCAGTTCGTCATAGCCATTGCATCGTGCAATGCAGGGATTAGCAAAAACCAAGGTATCGCTTTGAACAATAACGCATGTGGGACGATATTCTCGTGTACAGAGACAGGCCACTTCTGTGGGTGTTTCCTTAGAAACTCCACAACTTGTCAGCAAAAATATTAGAGACAGCTTACGTAACATCAGTACGGCGGGCAGTTGATGAAATCATTCTGGCCAAAGCCGTCACACATCGCCTGACAAGCATTGGAGTAACGCAAAATCTTACCATTACCTTGTATACAAACGGGGTCGTATTCCATCGTGCAAATGCAGTTGGGATTTGAGGGCGTTACATTTTCTACGGATTGCCAACTTGAGCACCCACTTAATCCAAGGACAATCACTGTCAATGTTAGAATTCGTTTCATCATTCCAACGATTAAATTAACACATCTAATAAGCCAAATACTGTGCCATAAAAAGTCCACGGACCTCTGGTCCGTGGACTTCTCTATAATTTATAAGAGTACCGTTTACTTATTACGACGACGATTTTTACGTTTCTTCTTTCCTTGTACCACAGTCATTTCATCGACCAAATGACCGGCACCTGCATATTTATCAATGATAAACAAGGTGTAGCGGATATCAACAGAAATACAACGTTGCAGCTGATCCTCGAAGAAGATGTCACCTGACATCGCCTCCCAGTTTCCATCGAACGCTGTTCCGATCAATTCACCGTCGCCGTTAATTACAGGAGAACCTGAATTACCACCAGTGATGTCGTTATTCGAGATGAAGTTCACCACTAAATCCCCATTCTCGTCTGCATAACGACCGTAGTCTTTAGCGTTGTACAACTCCTTCAAACGTGCAGGCACGATGAATTCGTCATTGCTCGGATCTTCTTTCTGCATCACACCATCCAACGTAGTTATATAGTCGTAGTGAACGGCGTCCTGCGGGTCGTAAGAACCCACAACACCCCAAGTCATACGGGGCGTAGAATTGGCATCCGGTGCAAAAGTTTTCTCAGGCATGGCTTGACGCAACCCATCCGTAAATAGACGGTAGCCCTTTTCCATTTTTTCGCTTACCTCAGCATTGCCTTGTTGGTTACCGAAGTACGTCATGATGAAACTCGAAGCGACTTTACCACCCATATCTGCTTTCAGTGCATCAGCGTCCATAGTTTCCATCCAGGATTTTAGCGCATCCATTGATGCATAAATGGAGTTATCGTAAACCTCAGTAGCAAGTACTGTAACGTCACCTCCCATGCTATCGCGAACTTCAGTGAAGATGCTCGGCTGTTGATCAGCTGGCACGTTTTCCATCCACATGCCCCACACTTTCGAGGCTAAAGCACGGTCAACATCCGCTTGGTATTCCCCGAAATGGTCTTCAGCATAAGCCAACGCGGCTGCTTTGTCTGCTTCAAGATCTTCTGAGCTCGAAAGTGCGCTCAACATGCGTCCTAAACGGAACGCATACAGCGGCAAAGAAGCACCACGTATTCCGGCTTCCATTAGATAAACACCGCCTTTTACAGTGGCGTCCGTTGCAGCATACGCTTCATTCAATAAATCCAACGCCCCTGTATATTCGGCACGCGATGGGTCTGCTTGAGCCCACTCCATGTAACGTGCCTCGATGGCTTCTTTCTTCTCTTTTACACCGTTTTTCTTGAGCTGCTCTGTTTGACCGATGAAGTACTTCCAGTAGTTCGCTGTTGAAGCATAGTTAGAGGCCAACGCGATACGCACCGCGTCGTCTGCGTCCATAGCCTTTTTCATGATGGCTAATTTCTGCGCACGAATCTCAACTACTGTTGGGTTGTAAAGATTGATCGCTTGTTCAATACCTGTAGAAGTAAGGAATCGATCCGTAGAACCAGGAAAACCAAATACCATACTGAAGTCTCCTTCTTTCACTCCATTTAAACTCACGGGCAAGTGATGTTTCGGAGTCAAGGCTACATTATCTGCACTTGCATCGGCTGGATTTCCTTTAGCATCTGCATAAATGCGGAACATTGAAAAATCACCCGTATGACGGGGCCACATCCAGTTGTCTGTATCGCCACCGTATTTCCCAACGCTGCTCGGCGGTGCACCTACCAGACGTACATCTTTATACGTGTTGTAGACGAAGAGGTAGTATTCGTTATTGTGAAAGAAGCCGCGTACATACCCATTATGAACGGTACCTTCCGTTGCTTCTTTAGCCAATGCATCACCCACTTCCTTCGCTTTTGCAGCGCGCTGCGCTTCAGACATATCATCTGTGAGTTCGGCCATAACTTTATCTGTTACGTCCTCCATACGGACTAAAATAGCCGCAGTAAGTCCTGGATTCGTGCGCTCCTCTTCACGAGTCATCGCCCAGAAACCGTCCGTTAGGTAGTCGTTCTCAACGGTTGAATGCGAACGAATGGCATCGTAACCACAGTGGTGGTTGGTCAGCATCAATCCCTGGTCAGAGATGATCTCGCCAGTACAAAAACCGCCCAAAGAGACGATGGCGTCTTTTACAGATGCGTTATTAATATCGTACAATTCTTCTGCGGTCAAATTCAAACCGTTTGCTTGCATCTCCGCCATATTGAGGCGCTTGATCAGCATAGGCAACCACATCCCTTCGTGTGCCGTAGAAACTACAGAACTCAGGACCAAGGCTAGGGTTAGTAGGCCCGAAATAAATCTTTTCATGCGTTGTTATTTCTGTTTGTAAATCAAAAGGAGCGCTGCCCTTTCAGGCAGCGCTCCCAAATATAAGAATTTAAGGCCTCGTTATAAGCCTAAGGCTTTACGAACATTCCCTTCCATCAGTACTTCTGCTGGATTTTCGAGCGCTTCTTTAATTGCAACTAAAGTACCCACACTTTCGCGACCGTCTATCACGCGGTGGTCGTAGCTCAATGCAACGTACATCATGGGACGAATCACTACCTCACCATGCACCGCAACTGGGCGCTGAATGATGTTGTGCATGCCTAAAATGGCACTTTGCGGGGGATTGATGATTGGTGTAGAAAGCATGGAACCAAAAACGCCACCGTTGGTGATGGTGAAGGTTCCTCCTGTCATCTCATCCACGGTGATTTTACCGTCACGTACCTTTGATGCTAGGCGACCAATTTCACTTTCTACCCCAGCGAAATCTAACGTTTCTGCGTTGCGAACGACAGGAACCATCAATCCCTTAGGACCGCTTACAGCGACACTCACATCCACATAATCAAAGCTTACCAGCTCGTTACCGTCAATCATACTATTAGTAGATGGGTACATTTTAAGTGCACGTGTCGTAGCAAGCGTAAAGAAGCTCATAAAGCCTAATTTCACCCCGTGCTTCTCAAAGAACTCGTTTTTGTATTCGTTACGCAAGTCGAAAATCGGCTTCATATCTACCTCGTTAAAGGTGGTTAGCATCGCGGTTTCGTTCTTCACAGTAACTAATCTACTAGCCAATTTGCGACGAAGACTACTCATCTTCTTACGTGTCTGCGCACGTTCACCGTGGTCAGATGAACCCATAGAGGCTACTGCATCAATCACATCTGCCTTCGTAATTCGCCCATCTTTACCGGTTCCTTTCGCTACAGATGCGCCCGTTTCGGCCATCATTTTCTTAGCAGCAGGGGAAGCAGTGCCTGTAGCATAGGTCGTTGCTGTTGGAGCTGCTGGAGCTGCCACAGGCTCAGGATTTGGGGCTGCTTCTGCCGGTGCTGCACTGCCTTCAGGGCGTGCGGCGCTGGTATCGATCAAACAAACGACTTGACCCACCTCAACCGTGTCGCCTTCCTCTGCCTTTAAGGTGATAATCCCGCCTTCTTCTGCAGGTAATTCAAGCGTTGCCTTGTCGGAATCGACCTCAGCAATGGCTTGATCTTTTTCTACATAGTCGCCGTCGCTTACCAACCAGGTTGCGATTTCAACTTCAGTAATGGATTCGCCCGGTGAAGGCACTTTCATTTCTAACATATCTGATAGACTTAAATGCTAAATACTCGTTCTATAGTTTCTCTTTGGCGCTGCAAAGCCACTTTATTTGATCCACTCGCTGTCGCTGCGCTCGGCGCAGGACTGACAAGCGTTAAAGGCTGGTGCATTTGCCACAACATGTAGGTCCATGCCCCCATGTTCGCCGGTTCTTCTTGCGCCCAAACGTGCATCGCAGCGTTCGGATATTTTGCTACTTCCTGCTTGATGGCAAGATCATCGAGCGGGTATAATTGTTCAATTCTAATAATGGCCACGTGATCCGCAACTTGTGCTTCACGCTCGTTCGCAAGTTCGTAATACAGTTTCCCTGAACAGAAGACCACTTTCGTGACTTTTTCCGGGGCTACTGTAGTGTCCGACAATATGGGTTGGAATGTACCGTGGGCCAATTCTTCCATACTGCTTTGCGCTTTTGGCAAACGCAACAAACTCTTTGGCGACATTACTACTAGCGGACGTCTAAAGTTACGCTTGTGTTGACGTCGCAGCAAATGATAGAAATTCGCTGGGGTGGTACAGTTTGCCACCGTCATATTTTCCTGCGCGCACATCTGTAAGAATCGCTCCAGTCGAGCAGAACTGTGTTCAGCACCTTGTCCTTCGTAACCGTGAGGAAGAAGTAAAACCAATCCATTCTGAACTTTCCATTTGTCCTCGGCAGCGGTGAGGAATTGGTCAATCATGATTTGGGCGCCGTTGGCAAAATCACCGAATTGGGCCTCCCAAATGGTCAAGGTATCCGGGGATGCCATGGCATATCCGTAGTCAAATCCCATCACTGCGTATTCACTCAACAATGAATTATAGATAGCGAAACGGCCTTCTTTTCCAGGATATTCGTTGAGAAGGTTGACCTCTTCGCCACTGTCCTCTACTTTTAAGATAGCATGACGGTGCGAGAACGTTCCACGCTCCACATCTTCTCCTGAAATTCGAATATTATAATCCTCTGCGAGAAGGGAGCCGTAGGCGAGCAATTCACCCATACCCCAATCTATGGAGTTACGTTCAAAAACTTGTGCGGCACGATCCCCCATCAATCGAACTGTTTTCTTTAAAAACTTCTTGCCCTCAGGTAAGGTCGTAATATGCTTCGCGATGTCCTTTAGCTTATCTAAATCGAAGGTTGTATCCACCGGATGTAGCATTTCACCAGGCTCCGCGCTCGGATAATCTACCCACTCCTTCTCCATGAAAGGAGTAATCACATTGTGTTTGATTTTTTTAGCCTCATCAAAGTCAAGCTCGAGCATAGATTTAAACTCTTCCTGCATCTCCTTGACCATAATCTGTGTGGCAACGCCATCACTCATCAAACGTTGCGCATAAATTTCGCGTGGGTTTGGGTGCTTGGAAATAGCCTTGTACAATAATGGCTGCGTAAATCTAGGTTCATCGCCTTCGTTATGTCCGTATTTCCGGTAACACAACAAGTCAATAAAAATATCACGCTGAAAACGTTGACGGTATTCTATGGCCAAACGCATCGCGTGCACTAATGCTTCAGGATCGTCCCCATTCACATGCAGCACAGGTGCTAAAATCACTTTTGCTATATCCGTACAATAGGTAGAAGAACGTGCGTCAAGATAATTTGTAGTAAAACCTACCTGATTATTGATGACAATATGCAAGGTTCCGCCAGTGCCGTAACCGGCCAATTTTTCCATCTGAAGCGTTTCATACACCACGCCTTGCGCGGCAACTGCGGCATCTCCGTGAATAAGAATAGGCAATACCTTTCCCGATTCCATGCCGTAGTCGTTGTTGATTTTGGCACGAGCAATGCCCTCGACAACTGGATCAACGGCTTCAAGATGCGACGGGTTAGGCGCGATATTCATCACTACTTCGTTTCCGTCTACTGTCCTATGAACAGTCGTATGGCCTAAATGGTACTTTACATCACCATCTATAGTCACATCGTCAAAAGCCTTTCCTTCAAATTCTGAAAATATCTGCTTACGCGGTTTTCCGAAAACATTCGTTAAAACGTTTAATCGGCCGCGGTGTGCCATACCTAAAACAAATTCTTTTACACCGTAACGAGCACCATGGTTAACAGCTTCATCCAAGCCTGGAATCAATGCTTCCGCACCTTCTATCGAGAAGCGCTTTTGCCCTACAAATTTTGTATTCAAGAAGGACTCGAAGCTAACGGCCTGGTTAAGTTTATGTAGAATTTGCTTTTTCTCTTCAATGGAGAGTTTAGGCTGGTTGTCGTCTTTATGGATCCAATTTTTAATCCATGTGCGGCGCTCCGGATCTCGAATATAGTTGTATTCTACCCCTGTGCTTTGGCAGTAGATTGCTTCTAAATGCGAGATGATTTCACGCAACTTCGTAGCCCCAGGCAGCCCCAATTCTGTGGCTGCATTAAATGGCGTATCAAGATCGTCTTTGCTTAATCCGAAGTTTTCGATGTCTAACGTTGGCTCGTAACTGCGACGCATGCGAACCGGGTTTGTCTTTGTAAACAAATGCCCACGCGAACGGTAGCCTTGAATCAAATTCAAAACGTGAAACTCTTTAATTACCTCTTCAGGCACACCCGCGCCTTCAAGGTCTTCTTCAGAATAGATTTCTTTCGCAAAATCATATCCCTGAAAGAACGCTCGCCAGCTCGGCTCGATACCGTCCGGATTTTTAAGGTAGTGCTCGTATTGATCGTCGATCAATTGGGCGTGAATGCTTCCTAAAAATGAAAATCTATCCATTTATATGTGTTGGATTTACAATCAAAAGTACAACACAAAACGCCGTCTATAGATTGGAATTTTGCAATATTCCCAACGGCTTTAACTATTCTGCAGCACGTAAACAATCGGTGCAAAAAAAAGCCCCTTAAAAAGGGGCCTTAAATCAATATTCTTCTTCGTTCCAAAGGAAATCTTCTTCAGACGGATAGTCTGGCCAGATTTCTTCGATACCCTCGTACGTTTCTTCCTCTTCCTCCTCGATGGCTTGTAGGTTCTCCACCACCTCCAACGGTGCTCCCGTGCGGATGGCGTAGTCAATAAGCTCATCGCGAGTTGCCGGCCATGGCGCGTCACTCAAATAAGATGCTAGTTCTAAGGTCCAGTACATAAGTCTTCAACAACTTTTAATGTATTATCAGTCGTGCAAAAGTAGTTTTTCTGCTGACTTGTGCAACACCTTTAGAAAAAATGTAAGTGCTTAATACTTAGGAGTCCAAATTCTGTCCGGCGCGCCATTGGAAAAATCAATCCAACGTGCCATGACAAATAAGAAATCTGAAAGTCGATTTATGGTTATAATGATTTCTACCGCCACCTTCGCTTCATCATTTAATGCCACTACCTTGCGTTCTGCGCGGCGGCAAATGGTGCGCGCTACATGACAACGGGCACTTTGCGGGTCTGCACCCGGTAAAATGAAACTCTTTAGTTCCGGTAGGATTTCATTCCATTGATCTATTTGACGTTCCAACTGCCCTACTAAGTCCTCGTTGAACTTTGGCAGGGGGAAATCAGGGGTTCCTTCTACTGCGAGATGGGATCCCATTGCGAAAAGTTCGCTTTGAATGGCTTGGGCATAAGGGAACTGATCGGACGGGAGCGTTGCTGCCAATACACCTAAATGACTGTTCAGCTCATCAAATGTACCGTATGCTTCTAACCGCAATTCTGCTTTCGAAACGCGGCTTCCGCTCAACAGCGATGTCTGACCATGATCGCCGGTTTTAGTATAAATTTTCATGTTTTAGTAGGCTCGTTCTGTACGTCCTTCAACGTAATACATGAAGCTCTTGTTCACGACGCGATTTCCGCCCGGAGTCGGGTAATCGCCAGTAAAGTACCAATCTCCAGGATGATCGGGACAGCTCAAGTGTAAATCTTCAATGGTTTGATACAGCACAGTAACCTTTGCTCTGACCTCAGGTGGTGTCAATAATTCCGCAATCTTATCACTGATCTCTTGCGCTTCGAACGGCTCATAGATGTCTTTAACGAAATTCTGTACTTCGTGGTCGGCCAGATGGGATTGGGCCTTACATTTTTCATAGACCGTTTGAATCACGTCTTCTTGACCGCGTTCTTTTAGTAGGGCAATTGCAGCTCTGAAGGCCACAAAATCTCCCATACGCGCCATATCTATACCGTAGCAATCCGGGTAACGGATTTGAGGGGCAGAAGAAGCAATGACGATGTGCTTGGGGCTTAGTCGGTCAAAAATGCGGAGAATGCTTTGCTTCAACGTCGTTCCACGCACAATACTATCATCAATCGCTACCAAGTGATCCGTCGGTTTTACCGAACCGTGAGTAATGTCGTAGACGTGGCTAACCAATTCATCTCTTGAACTATCTTCTGTAATAAACGTACGTAGTTTCACATCCTTCCAAGCCACTTTTTCAACCCGTGGACGCAAGTCTAAAATCGCTTTCAACTGGTCGTTTGTTGGATTTTCTAATGCAGTAATACGGTCGTATTTCATGCCATTAAAATGATCTTCCATTCCCTTCACCATCCCGTAAAAGCTCACCTCAGCGGTGTTTGGAATAAAAGAAAATACCGTGTCCTCTACTTCACCGTCGACAAGGTCTACAATCCTTGGGATTAGTCTACGGCCCAATTCAATGCGTTCTTTGTAAATGTCTTTATCATTCCCGCGAGAGAAGTAAATGCGCTCAAAAGAACACGCTTTAAATTCCGTTGGTGTTTTGATTTCATCAATCGAGACCTCCCCATGATGCTTCACAATAAGTGCATTTCCCGGGGGCAATTCTGTGATTTGCTCAGATTTTAAATTCAGGGCCGTTTGTATCACAGGGCGTTCTGATGCCACAACAACTATTTCGTCATCGTAATAATAGTAGGCCGGTCGAATTCCAGCCGGATCGCGCAATACAAAAGAATCACCGTGTCCGGTCATACCAGCCATTGCGTATCCGCCGTCCCATTTTTTAGAGGCGCGGCGTAGGATATCTGCAAGGTCTAATCGGTTGGCAATTTCTGCAGTGGCCTCTTTTTTAGAGTAGCCCTCCGCCTTGAGCTCGTAGTATAATTCGTCATTGGCCTCATCAAGGAAGTGACCAATTTTTTCCATGATTGTGACCGTATCCGCTTTCTCTTTAGGATGCTGGCCCAATTCGACCAATTCGTTAAAGAGTTCGTCAACATTCGTCATGTTGAAGTTTCCCGCAACAATCAAATTCCGGGTCGGCCAGTTGTTCTGTCTCAAGAACGGGTGGCATGCCTCAATGGTGTTCCCTCCATAAGTTCCATAACGCAAGTGACCCAAAAAGACTTCCCCTGTAAAGGGCAGGTTTTCTTTCAACCACGGCACATCAGAAAGGCGCGATGCATCACCCGCAATACCCTCGGCAATACGCTTCTGTGCTTTACCGAAGATGTCACCAATGCTATTGGTGTCAACCGAACGGTAACGCGAAATGTACCGTGTGCCCGGTGCCATATTCAACTTAATGTTCGCAAGACCCGCACCGTCTTGTCCACGGTTGCGTTGCTTCTCCATGAGGAGGTACATCTTGTTTAGGCCGTAAAATGCCGTTCCGTATTTTTCAACGTAGTATTCGAGAGGCTTTCTCAGGCGAACGAACGCTATACCACATTCGTGTTTGATGGGATCACTCATAGGAGGTGTTAATGTGGTTCAAAATTACCGAAATTCTCGGAGGTGTACCAAGGATTTTCTAAGGGAGTAAGTGAGATAAATCCATTCCCAGCCATTCCAGTGCAGCGCCATGCAGTAGCTTTCCTTTACGCTCCTCGCTCCACGGCATTCCGTTGATGAGTTTACCGGGTTGTAATTCGCCGAGCGGGAAAGGATAATCGGTCCCTAATGCGACTCTATTTTCTCCCACCAAACCCACTATATATTCGAGCATCTGGGGATCATGCACTAACGAATCGAGCCAAAATTTACCCATGTACTCTTTTGGGGCAATGGGGTTATCTGCGGCGCAAAGGTCTGGGCGCACGTCAAATCCGTGTTGTACACGAGCGAGCGTTGCAGGGAACGATCCACCGCCGTGCGCAAAAGCAACACGCAGCTTTGGAAGGCGCTCAAAAACGCCGCCGAAAATCATCGAACAAATGGCCAGCGAACTTTCAGCCGGCATTCCAACCAACCAGGGCAACCAATACTTTGTCATTTTCTCCTTTGCCATCATATCCCACGGGTGAACGAAAATGGCCATATCTAAATCTTGACACGCCTCAAAAATGGGGAATAACTCTGGTGCGTCGAGATTCCAGTCGTTGATGTGTGTTCCGATCTGAATCCCCTTTAGCCCAATTTCTTTGCACCGTCGTAACTCCTGTATAGCTAGATCTGGTGCTTGCATTGGCACTGTTCCTAGACCAACGAATCGGGTGGGGTAACGGTTGCATATTTCCGCAATGTGGTCGTTTAAAAATTGGGCTACTTCAAGCGTGTCTTGCGGCTTCGCCCAATAACTAAACATTACGGGAACTGTAGACAATACCTGCACATCCACATGGTGGTGACCGCATTCTTTCATGCGCGCCTCAGGGCTCCAACAATTGTCCTCAACCTCGCGAAAAAACTCGCCATCTTTCATCATTCGAGCACTGCAGCTCTTGTGATGATCGAGCGTTATAAATCCTCCATAGCCGAACTTCTCCCTAAAATTCGGGATGTGCTCGGGTAGAATGTGTGTATGGATATCAACCGTAAAATTTCTTGATGTAATCTGACACATACCCTAAACGAATCTGGGATCAACCTCCATCACGTGCCCACAATCCTTGCAGGTACGGTTAGATTCGTTGCCATAATAGTCGCGGAAATGCGGAAGAAAGTCTTTCTCAACATCTTTTAACTCGAAAAAGGTTTCGTGTAATTTACCGTTGCAATCGTCACAAAACCACATTAGACCATCCGTGAATCCACGACCCTCGCGAATGCGCTCAATCACAAGACCGATACTGCCTTCGTGACGAACGGGACTGTGCGGCATTTTCGCCGGGACGGTCATCATGTCGCCGGGACCCAAATGCAGTTCATGCGCCTGACCATCGACTTGTACTTTAACCGTGATATTGCCTTCTAACTGGTAGAAAAACTCTCCCGTTTCATTGTAATGGTAATCTTTTCGAGCATTTGGCCCTGCTACAACCATAACGATGTAGTCGTCCGATTCTGGGGTTAAATTCTTATTCGCCACCGGGGGCTTAAGAAGGTCTCTGTTTTCATCCAGCCACTGCTGAAAATTGAAGGGTTTTGGTACAGCCATTTGAGTTTGCTTTGGGACTTCAATTTATGAAATTCAAAACCGATTTCATCCTGCCTCACCCTTCCTTATATTCGTACGGACAGATCACAGCTATGGATTTACAGAATTACATTGGAGGAAAGTTCCTTGAACCCCTTCACAAACAATACCTTACTAATACTAATCCTGCTACGGGAAAAGCCTATGGACGCATACCTAGGTCCAGTGAAAAAGATGTAACGCTCGCCACAGAAGCTGCGCGCGTAGCATTTCCTCACTGGAGTGGACTGCCTGCCTCTGAGCGAAGTGCATGGATGTTAAAGGTTGCGGATGAGATTGAACGACGCTCGCCAGAATTAGCTCTTGCGGAATCTATTGATAATGGAAAACCGCTTTCGCTGGCCACTGCTGTGGACATTCCTCGCGCTCGGGACAATTTTAAATTTTACGCCACCGCAATCCTCCATGATGCCTATGAAACTCACGACATGGGAACCCATGGCTTCAACTATACGCTGCGTCAACCCGTTGGTGTCGCAGGGTGTATTTCCCCGTGGAATTTACCCCTGTATTTATTTACCTGGAAAATTGCCCCAGCCCTTGCCGCAGGCAATACGGTTGTTGCAAAGCCGTCAGAAGTCACTCCAGCCAGCGCTTTTTTATTGTGTAAGATTTTAGACGATATAGACTTTCCTTCAGGTGTTCTAAACATTGTTCATGGATTAGGCGCGGAGGTTGGCGCGGCCATTGTTGCCCATCAAGACATTCCCATCATTTCTTTTACGGGAGGCACACAAACCGGTAAAGCCATTAGTGCTGTTGCAGCTCCAATGTTTAAAAAACTAAGTCTTGAGCTTGGCGGGAAAAACGCAAATATTGTTTTCGAAGATTGTGATTTCGACGAAGCGGTTAAAACCAGTGTTCGCGCTGCATTCGCCAACCAGGGTCAAATCTGTCTATGCGGATCACGCATCTATATACAACGCAGTATTTACGATAAATTCAAAGAAGCTTTTGTCGCTCGCGTCAAAGGTCTTACTGTTGGCGACCCCCTCGAAGAAGGTACCAGAACGGGCGCGGTTGTGAGTAAAGCGCATTTTGAAAAAGTACTTTCACACATTGCAGTCGCTGTAGAAGAGGGCGGCACGCTACTCACCGGCGGAAACCCGGTCCAATTAACCGGTCGTTGTAAAAACGGCTACTTCATAGAACCGACTGTTTTTGAGAACCTAGACGCTACTTGCCGAACCAATCAAGAAGAAATCTTTGGACCGGTCGTTACCCTCACTCCTTTCGATACTGAAGAGGAAGCGCTTGCTATGGCCAACGGCACGGCTTACGGTTTGGCAGCCACAGTTTGGACGAGCAACCTTCAAGTGGCCCACCGAATGGCCGCTCACCTGCACGCCGGCATCATTTGGGTGAACTGTTGGTTACTGCGCGATCTTCGCACACCTTTCGGAGGTGTGAAGCAAAGTGGTGTTGGCCGCGAAGGCGGTTTTGAGGCACTCCGATTCTTTACTGAACCTAAAAACATTTGCATCAAATTATGATTCCTCATAGCCAGTGGGCAAAAGCCCTACACCAAAGTGCGCGTACACAAAAACCCCGCGACCAATTTTCTACTCAACATACCTACACGCTAGACGACGCCTATACGGTTCAGCACGCCCTTATTCAGGAGCGGGTCCAGGAGGGCCATACGATCATAGGCGTAAAAATGGGGTTCACTTCCGTCGCTAAAATGAAGCAAATGGGGGTCGAGGACATGATTATAGGCCAATTAACGGAGGATATGCGAATCACCAGTAAAGCGCCTTTAGTACGTTCAAAATGCATCCACCCGCGTGCAGAGCCTGAAATCGCGTTTCGTCTTTCACAAGATATTACGTCCCCACTGAGCGTTAATGAAGTTTCATCTGTCGTAGACGGGGTTGCCTCAGCCATTGAAGTCATCGATTCACGTTACGAAAACTTCAAATTTTCCCTAGAAGATGTAGTCGCAGATAATTGCAGCTCCTGCGGATTCGCACTAGGTCCTTGGTGTCAAGTCCCGTTGGGTCTTAACGGTTTAGACATGGTCCAAACTTTTAATCATACGATAGTGGCAGAAGGAACAAGTGATGCAATTCTAGACAACCCTTTTGAAGCACTAGCAGCAGCAACACGTTTAGCACACCAATACGATTTGCCGTTGAAAAAAGGCATGATCGTTTTGGCCGGTGCCGCAACAGCGGCTCATTTTATAGGTGCATCCGAAAATGTAGAAGTCACAGTCGATGGGTTAGGGTCGGCACACTTCGAGGTGGTGTAAAAAGAAACGAGCCACACCGGGGTACGGAGTGGCTCGCTGAACAAAACCATGTCGCATCTTAATGAATTACTCGCTTACACTCAATAGCGATGCGACTTAATGTATTACAAAAGCTGTGCCAAAACTTTAATCCGCTGGATTAAAGTTTAGCTGAAAGACTCAGCAACAACTGTGAACGGTTATAGCTTAAGGGAATCCCGTTCCAATCGCCAGTATGATTCTTGAAGTTATTATAGTACACCAAATCAATCCCCAATTTCCAAAGGTCAACCCCGATACCTACATTGTATCCGGCCGACGAAGGCTCGAATGTGGATGTGAATGCATTGTCTGCGAGATAGTGCTGATAGTGCACCCCAGCCTCTGCACGTGCAAACTTTAACAGACGTAATCCAGCACTAGTTTCAAGCTGTACAAGGTTATGATCAAAACTTTCATACATCAAAACACCGTCATTCGTACCCGAAAGAAACTTTGAATTCTTAACATAGAGTGCACTGGCCCCGATGTAAAATTGGTCCCCAATAAACTGACGACCGAAAAACCCTAAATGGTACCCATCATCAGTTGCGGCGCCTTCAAAAATGGATTGAGTTGCAGAAAGTGCCTCATTCAGCCCAATACCGGCCATATCAAAATTCAATCCCGTGCGTAAACCCCAACGGCTTTGAGCGTCAGTACTCATCACAAAGAATGCCAGAGTCAGTGCTAATAGATACTTTGTTTTCATCACTAGATCTTTTGAGTAGTAGAGTTACAGCAATCGTGCCAAGGCACTTTCGAGTCGGGGATTCAAAATATACAGTACTTGCCTTTTATCTTCTTCCGATCGCTCACGAAGCAATACCTCTTGACCTAGCTGCCTTATCGCTGTGGCATTCAACTCCTTAATAAATTCACTTCTTTTTCTTCTCTGAACTTCCCAAGAAGCCTCTTGTAAGTCTAAAAGATCATTGAAGTCCTCTGTACTTAATACTGCATTCGAACTACGTTCTAAGACTTCCCATTGCATCGTATCGAAAATCGCGCTCCGTCTTTTTAAATAGCGCCTTCTTAAAAATACTGTTGCTAGTATTCCTAGAAGCGAAAACAACCCGAACGATGCAAAAAGTAAATTTTGATAGCCGCCGTTATCTTCGATGTACAGCGGCTGAATAGATTTAGCCGCCGGCATTCGCGACTCCACATATTCGAAGTAATAGCCCAATTTTACTTTGTCTGAATGTTTCGGGATCAACAAACCGTTTTGAGCTCTATAAGCGCATGCAAATCCTAGCGGGGTATTGATTGTAGAAAGATTTGCGCCGTTCTTCATCGTTATATCCGCAACTTCATTCCCAGCCGGATAAAGCCAATATGATTTTGATGCTGTCATCAGCATACACGTACTGTCAGATAACGAATGTACCATATACTGCACCTCACCATTAAATTCTCCATTTACTGGACCATAATCCTTCCATGTTCGGTTTTCAAAGTGGAACCCATAAACATTTCCTACCCATATAATATAGAGCACTTCGCTCCCTTTGTCATAACTCGCGATCTGAAAACGTTTTAAGCCAAAATCAGGCGTCGTGATAGAAAAGGGCGCTCTAGTATATAAGCTCCACTCCTTACGCACATCACTAAAGAATGTCAAAAGATTATTCTGCATCCAGAACCCATATCCGCCAAATGAATAAACCGTGTCTTTTCGAACGAATTGATAACTGTCAAAATTATACCCATGATGGTCCGTTTGATCAACTCTCGTTACTACGCCGGCAATGGTATCTAACTGAAAAACTTTTCCAGTTCCTGGAAAAACCGCTTTTAAACCTCCTTGCGTTGGGAATAAGTGACCATTTATGTTCAGTTCACTCTGATACATCTCGTAAGCAAGCCTATATTGTGGAAGAGTATCTATGTGATTCTCGTAAAACACAATATTTTCACCTGTAACAACCGAAACTCTTTGAATGGCATTCTTGCCAGCCAATTTCCAAGAAACATATCC